>Ga0272443_10001960_pt1 | contig 27791 bp, 23 predicted proteins | sample SSMAcet12_FD_193581 | JGI IMG/M metagenome (GOLD analysis project Ga0272443, IMG submission 193581) | Marine sediment archaeal communities from Little Sippewissett salt marsh, Falmouth, MA, United States - SSM-Acet-12 | ecosystem: Environmental > Aquatic > Marine > Wetlands > Sediment ... | reverse complement strand
CTGGGCAGCTTCTCGAATACCTGTCTTGATTTCTTCCCAAAATTTGAGGAAATCCCAAACAAGGGCAAACTCATTTCCACAGCTTTCGTGGTCGTGATCAAGGTATTTGACCGGTAAAGAGGTCGGGCCTGTCTTAAAACGATGAATCTCTTTTAACTCAATCCGACCGTCATTTAGCATTCCTAAGATTACTCTGCCGCTTTCCGCGCCAAGATCAACTGCTAAATAATATTTTTCCAAAACCACTTTTTCCTTCCGTTATCCTTCGTACATGTCAGATCAAACAAGATCACACCATTCGATTCCTCAAAATGATAATGATGGGTTTCGGTGACTTCTTTGCTGCTGGAAGCATTCACCATCATGAAACTCTCAGGCAAGACGATTATTCTTTGTTCAATTACAAATAAAATCCAACTTCTTCCGGCAGCTCATCGAAGGTTACATCATCATTGCCTGTACCATGCCTAAAGATGATCGCGCAGGTTTCATCCCTGCCAATAGGATAGGGTGCATAGTGCCACGAGCCAGGAGCCCAGCAGATACCCATCCCAACCGGGATATAAAAAGCGCGCAAGCGATCAATGCTGACCTCACCCGACGGGACACCAGCGACAATCAATCCACCCGTCAAGGGCAGGATCGTTTCGGTTGTTCTTTCATGAGACTCGAATTCCTTACAGACGAAATCCCGTGCAATTGCAGTGAGCAGGTTGATTGAGACAACCTCAGCGCCATCGACGCTGGCTTGTTTCTCATACCATTTGTACAACCCCTCAGCACCACCATGTTCACGACCTTCAGTTTTTAGGACTATCCCAAACGGAGCAAAAGCTTCATCTGTTAATGCTTCAACCTTGATTTTAGTCATCATTGATCCTCTTAGAATATTTTTGTCAAGTCACGTGCTGTCACGAACTTTGCACCTATGGTAGTGAGACCATCAATCACTTTTTCAAGTTCACCAAGTGCTGCCTCTCCGCAATTTATGGTGATGAACTCTTCAGGAATGACGGTTGCTTCGCCGAAGTTGTAGCTGGATTCCATGGGCCAGAATTCCCAGGGATGAATGTAATAAGCCAGAACACGGGGTATTCCCTTATCATCACAAAAATCAAGGAAGGCTTGACTGCGCTCCAGCAGATATTCTCCACCTTTCGTTCGGAACAGCGGCCATTGATCGCGATCACGCTCGAGGCCTGGATCTTTGCTTTCCATTACCATATCAGCAAAATTCGGAACTTCCAGGACTTTGCTATCTCCTGGCTTGGTCCAATCCTCACGGGAGGGGTGATAAGGCGCAAACTGTTCCCGATAAAAATACATTGGATAGGTAATATCACAGGTAAAGCCTAACTTTTCAAGCGAGTTCACAACAGTGGTTGATCCCCACAGCCGTGGGCAACGGAAGGAAGTCGTCGTAACACCGGAGGCTTCTTCAACCCATTCTTTGCAGAGTCGCAGCCGTGGTTCAACCTCAAATGGAAGCAGCGGTTTGACACCCGGAATTGGGAAGAGCTCATCTCCAATGGTTTCATGATAAAGGGAATGGCATCCAACCTCATTCCCGCTCTCCGCAACCATCTTTGCCACATCGGGGTTCTCTTTGGCGCAATCTCCGGTGAAGAAGAAGGTACCTTTGATACCTTTCTTTTTGAATAGATCGAGTAAAAGGGGAGTCCCATGTTTTGCGCCTTCATAATATGGCGTGAAGCTACCCACATCTGTCTCCATATCCACGCCGATAACCACATATGTTGGTTTCATATCTTAGACCTTTCTTCCGAAAAACCCGTTATTTATATGCTAATTGGTCTCTTCCGATAATTCAGATCAGAATTCCAATTCATACAGCGTGCCGATTTCAGGGCTTAATTTCTGGCAGCCGTCGTCAGTGATCGCAATACCTTTTTCCCAGCGAACACCAAAGGTGTCTGTAGAAATGAATGTATCAATCTGATAGGTCATATTGGGTTTGAAGGGGTAATCAGAGATCGTCTCAACCCACGGCGCTTCAACCTCAATTAAGCCGGTACCGTGCATGGGGCCATAAACAAAATTCTTTTCAAAGCCATTGTCTTTGAAGAATTGATAATAGGCTTTTGCCACATCGGCGGCGACAACCCCAGCTTTCAGCTGTTTTTCCGTCCAGAAATGCGCCTCTCTACCGAATAAAACGATGTCACGACGCTTACCTTCCAACTTCCCAAGCACAACAGGGTAGCCAATTGAAGCCGAATAGCCATCCACCTTTGCCGAAAGATTCAACTGAACGATATCGCCTTTTTCAAATCTTCGATAGCCGGATCGTGAAATTGCATGACGTGTCGAGGCTTCTGAGAAGACATACATTGGTAAACCTTCATATTCAGCACCCTCGTCATAGATCACGCGTTGGGCAACGCCAACCATCTGCAGCTCGGTCATCCCAGGCTTGATTTCCTTGATCACCTGCTGGCTGGCGAGTTCGGCAATCCGATACCCTTCACGCAGGCAGTTAAGCTCATTCTCTGATTTAATTGAACGCAGTTCCACCATGATGGCATCCGCGCGTACGATCTCTGCTTCAGGGAAGGCAGCTTTGATGCCCTCCATCTGGACAACGGATGTATCCAGCCAACTTGCCACACCGATGCGCAGCTTTGTTCCTTTAACACCAATCGCGGCAAAAGCATCATTGAAAGTGTTCGATTTAAGTTCAGGATAAGCAGGATCTGCACTTTCACGGTATTCTTTCAATACAAAGATCTTGTCTATCTTGGCACGATCGGCAGCAAACTCCCCGCTTTCTGGCCCGACCATCAAAGCAGCTTCGCCGTTGGGGGCAATCGCCACGCCACAGCGTTCAAAGAGTGGCCAGAACCCAGAAAAATAACGCGTATTTGCGTAATCCGCTTCGTTTCCGTTGACAATTAGAGCATCTAATTTTTCTCTGCGTAAAATCGCAGCTGCTTTCTCAGCTCGTTGTTTATACTCATCATCGGGAATACGAATATCTCCATGCATTGTTTATCTCCGTTTCTCTATTCGAAATGAAAAATTTCTTCCATATCTAGATAATAGACTTGCTGATTGTGACTTTCGAAACAAGGTTTGGTGTGCTTCCACCACTCCTGCGTGATTGGATCTGCAGCCATCCGATCCATATCTGCTTCATAATCATCACCAATGTATTCATAGTATGCAAAAAGGTCGGTGCCTTGCAGGTAAATCGAATAATTGCGCAGGTTACACGCATGAATGGTCTTCAGAACCTCCGGCCAAGCTGCTGCATGGAGGCGTTTATATTCCTCGACACATTCAGCCTTCAACCGTGCGTGTTGACCGAACCTTCTCATCGCTTAATCTCCCGGGTAACCCATGGTCGTATAGTACGCAAGGTTTACCTGGCGAGGGTCCAATCTTCCATATTGGACGATTACTGGCACATCACTCTCGACTTTAACCGCATATTGTGTCGTAAGCGGGAGGGTATTTTCTCCAAAATGGTCGGGATTATGCGTTTGAAAGCATTTAACTCTCTCGGCTTTGACGAGCATACTATTATCTCGGATTGGTTCTGAGTCCTCAAAATAAATCGTAAATTTTACGTGTGCATCCAAATCATTCGGGTTGAGTATTACAAACGACTCGTGTCCTTTCAACGCACTATCGCCAAAAGGGGGTCTATCACCATCAGGGAAAAACCAAACCTTCTTTCCATACATGAAATCGCTCCTTACAACATCTTTTGTCCTAGATAAAACAACAAATAATGAAATCGACCCAATCAGTCTCGCTTAGTGTTCACGTCAATCAATACAACAGCGACCAGGATCAATCCTTTAACGACCCACTGCCAGAATGAGTTGATGCCCATCAATACCATCATATTGCTGATGACCTGTAAGAAGAGAGCACCGATAATCACACCAATAATTCGGCCACGGCCGCCATATAAAGAGGTGCCACCCAAAACAACAATAGTCATCACATCGAATAAAAGGCCCTCCCCGAGATTGACATTACCTGATAAGGTTTTTGCAGTGAGGCCGAGGGCGCCAATTCCTGTCAGAACAGCGCATAAAACGAATGCTAATATTGTGACGAAATTAACATTAATACCTGAGAGTTTAGATGCTTCATTGTTCCCACCAACTGCAAAAATCGATCGGCCAATCGCTGTATGTTGTGAAATGATGGTGAGTACTATGGCGATGACGATCATCAATATGACTGGGAAAGGAATGAATCCGACATACCCAGCGCCCAGGAAGTTAAATGACTCCGGTAATCCTGATATCGGTAAACCGCCTGAGTAGATAAAATAAATGCCCTTAAGTACATTCATTGTCACAAGGGTAGCAATAAAGGATGGCATCTTTCCATAGACAACCAATGAACCATTAATGACTCCAACTATAATGGCCATGATCAAGACAAGCACGATAGCTAACCAGACTGGTATGCCCAACGTGACCACGAATCCAGCAAAGAATATTGATACCAATCCAATGATGGAAGATACCGACATATCCATATTTCCGGTGAGGATCACAAAAAACTCTCCCATTGCCACAATAGCAATAAAGGATGCCTGTCGTATGATATTTAGAATATTACTTGGTGTCCTAAATGTTGGGCTAAGAATACTGAATACTGCCACCATAAAGACGAACAGGATAAGGATCATCCAATCTTGCAAAAAGGATTTCCATCCCTCACTGTATCTCTTTGATTTGTTTTTAAAATCGATCATTTGAGCGGTCTCTTTTTTCGTAATTTTATTCATTTGATTCATCGTCGTTTATTCCTAACAGACTATTGATTATTACTTCCTGGGTTTTTCTTTCACCTTCAACAACATCCATCATAGAACCTTCAAACATAATGTATACACGATGACACAACCCCATCAATTCCTCAAGTTCTGGAGAGACCAATACCACCGCTTTACCTAGTTTTGTCAGTTCATTGATCAGCGAATATATTTCAAACTTTGCACCTACATCGATCCCGCGTGTTGGCTCATCCATCAAGAAGATATCGCAATTTCTTAGCATCCATTTTGCCAGGACGATTTTCTGCTGATTACCTCCAGATAGTTTTTTTACGTTTTGCCACAGCGAGTAATAGGCTAAATCCATTCGCTCATTAAAATCATAAGCTGCTTTTATTTCAGCTTTATGGTCCTGGAATAATCTCCACTTCTTGAAATTTGGCATCGAGGGGAGTGTGGTATTGTCCTTGATATCGAACATCAGATTTAAGCCAAGCTCTCGCCGTTCGTCAGGGATCAATCCAAAGCCCAGTCTAATCGCTTCCAGAGGATTATGGATATGGACTTCTTTGCCTTTAATCAATATTTTTCCGCCCAATGTTTTATGGTTCCCAAATAGCGCGTGTATAAGCTCAGTCTTACCCGCGCCTAGCAAACCAGCGATACCGATGACCTCCCCTTGCCTGACCTCAAAGGATATGTCTCGGAACGCATCCGGAGCGGTTAAATCTTTTACTTCTAATAACAAATCACCATGGGTATCATTAATCGGTGGATAAACTTGTGAAAGTTCTCGCCCAATGATCATTTTGATCAATTGTGGTTTATCGATATCCTCAACATTGCCTGTGTTGATGTGTTTACCATCACAAAGAACAGTATATGTGTCACAAATATCAAATATCTCGCCCAATCTATGTGATATATAGATGATTCCCATCCCACGATTTTTGAGGATGTTGATAATCCGAAAAATATTATCAATATCCTTTTCCTGTAGGACGGCTGTTAACTCATCCAGGATTAATATATTTGATTCATTCAACACTGCTTTCGCAAGTTGAACGATCTGACGTTCAGCGGTTCGTAAACGTTTGACCGGGATATTCAAGTTGACATCCGTCTGGAGGAACTCCATGAGTTCAGCAGCCCGTTTACGGAGCGCTTTCCAGTCAATTAAAGGTCCCTTTTGTTCATAATGACCGATAAAGATGTTCTCCAAACCGGTCATATCATTCATTAATTGGAATTCCTGATGGACGATCGAGATTCCCAATGATTGCGATTCTCGAATGTTATATGTGGAAGGTTTGATCCGGTCACCGCTGATAAGTAACTCACCTTGCGTCATGCGATTCTCACCAATAATGCACTTTGCTAGGGTTGATTTTCCCGCACCGTTCTCACCAACCAAACCATGACATTCACCAGGCAGAAGGGTAAAGCTCACATTATCAAGCGCTCTGACTCCAGGGAATTCCATCGTACAATTCTTGAGTTCTAGTAAAGGCTGTATACCCGGCGCTGTCCGCACAGGCGCACTTTCTTCTTTCACTGCATTAACATTTTCCATTTACTCTCCTTTATAACCACAGCCATCCCAAGGCTTCAATCCCTGAACAAATAATATCTTCATCGGGATCTTCAGGATGACGAATATTATGAATCAACCGTTTCATCTCATGGTAGGGGAACATACAGCTTTTCACACCTGTTTGAGAAACAGGGTTGATATCAAAGAACATTTCTTTAGCAATATCAAAATCCTTTTCGTTCCAATAAAGGATTTCATCCAGAATGGTGTCTTTCTTCTCTGGATCTGACTCGTTATCATATTTTATCCCAGCAAGCACAAGATCGTAAATTACCGCATTTCGTCGTTCCGCATTATGCCATTTATCAAAATGAGGTAACCATGTGCGAAGCTTTGGATCGTGATAGGCTTGCGCCTGGATTTCCTCAATCATCTTGATCAATTTCGGGTGCTCCTTTTTGGCGGCCATGATGGCAGGGATATCATCCTTAGTCATTTTATTCTTTTGGAACGGGAATGGGGTTGTATATACAGCGATCTGACTTTCATGGATCGTCACCATTTTCTTCATGACATATAGGATCTTCTCGCCCAATTCAGGACCAAAGTTTAACGCACAAGCCTTATGGAAAAACTCCTCCATATCCATCATGGATCCCCATCCATAGTTGCCATGGGCGAACAAATGCAGGAATAGGCCGTACCACTCAAACATAAATCCATTGATCCCATGCACGCCCATCTCAACGCTGCCCATATGCTGTTCGATATCTCGTTCTAAAACCTGCACATTGGGCTCATCCTCATATCGGATCATATTTGATTCAAAAGTGCGATAAAGCCTGCCCATGGTCGATGTGATCGCATTTGATTCTGTATCTCTAGCCCATATCCTATGCCGGCCAAAGGCATCACACCATTTTTCAAATTCTGTTTCAGGCACATATAATCCCGGTGCCCAGAATAAATTGATGTCATCAGGCATAGATGCTATCGTTTCCTCCAGGAATTCGGGGCTTTTCTCAAGAGGCGGCTGTCTGAAGGCGCGTATCCCTAAAACGATTTTTGGATTGACCTTGCGCACAGCATCATAAATTTGGTTGAGCAACCATAAATTTGCTTTATGCTTGGCTTCCCCGGGTGTCTTCGTCGTATCATGCCAACGTTTCTTACATCGATCACATTCACAGAACCAGAAACCTTCTTCACTTTCTTCAAGTGTATACCCATCAAAGCCTAATTCGGCAATGCGAACCATACAATTAATTATGTATTGCACATTATCTTCAGTGCTCAAGCAAAGTGAATCAAAATCGTTCAAGAATTTCTCGGTCTGGGGAGGTTTCATCCTTGCGTCTGGGTGAGCAATACTATAAGCACCGTTATATGAATTTAGACCAACATACGCAAACACATTGACTTCTAGTTTGTGTGCCAATTCAATGAATTTATTTAGGAATGGTTTTTCAAGATTTGGATGTGTATATCGGATGGTTAACCAACGCCGGTTTTCTGCATTCCAGATTTCTACTGGCACATTTCGGAAAACCGTCTCTGGGTATTCTTCAAGTTCTATAGGCCAGTAGCCATACATCAGCATATTAAATTGGTTAATCTTATTATCTAAAGCGATGTTTAGATATTCTACCCATTCATCATATCCCCAGAGTTGGCTGTCAAAACCAATCCGACCATATCCTGCATACCATGAAAAGGTTGGCGCAATTGCACGCACTGGGATTGAAGGCCAATCAGTAATTTCGCAGCACGGCAAGAAATACCCATCCCCGGTCTCGTTTTCTTTCAAAAGTTGTTTAATACTCGTCAAGCCATTGATGAAACCTGCGTTATGCTCAAATTTCAACATGATTTCATCGTGTTTAATGTTTAGGTAATATCCTTGAGATTTGAATAATTTTTCATTCTCTGTTTCAATACCATCCAAGGAATCGTTCACGAGTAAAGTGATTCCAGCTTCATTTGTTTGATTTTCTGTGATAAAGGGAATATCTTTATAATTCCAAAATCGTAATTTTGCCAAATCTAATAAATCATCAGTGTTGAGTTCTGAGTTAAGGGTTTTTATATTTATCCGATTAAACGGATTGGTTAAGGCATTATCATCGCGAATTTTCTTCGGTTCAGGTAATAAATTAATCATCGCTGCACCCTCCGATATCAAGCTTTGAGAGTTTCGGGCGAAGATACTTTCGCTCCTCGCCCGAATTATTTACATCATTGAAGCTTTCTATGCATTAGCGTTTAGAGCCAGCTCCAATTTTCCCAATCATACTCATCAATGTTATCCGGCGTGATTGCTTCTGGAAGCGGTAATTCATACTCCAGGGGAATTTCTTCGCCCAAAATGAGTACTTTGTACATCGCATCCGCTGCCTGGTAACCAAGGACAACCGGATCCTGCAATACTTCACCAAGCCAGGCTTCGTTACCATCTGCAATATAGTTCATAACATCGACATGACCTGCGATACCAATGAACTTGATTTCAGTCCTGTTTGCTGCTACAGCAGCCAGGTAAGCACCGATCACTTTAGCGTCGTTATGTCCAGAAATCAAATCGATAACCGGTTCCCTCTGGAGAACATTTTCGGTCAAATTCTGAGCAGATTCAACAGTACCAGAGCCAATATCACCCTCAACAATAATGGTTGCATTGGGGAATTCAGCCAGGATCGTTTCTGAGAAACCGTCAACACGGTCCTGGGATACCTGGCCTGATTCTGGACGAGAAATGAACAACACGACCGGATCATCTTTGCCAAGCGTCTTTAAGTATTCAACCCCAACCTGACCAGCTACTATACCCAGAGCTTTCATATCATGGCCAACAAAGGTTGACCAGACAATGTCATCATCGCTGGTTGGTTGTTGCGCATAGTCCCCAATCACGAACGGAATGCCATCAGCTACATATTGCTTCATCAATGGAATAGCCGAAGTTGGGTCAGCTGGGAATAAGATTATGCCCTTTGAACCAGCGGTGACCAGGTTTTCAATGTTGTTTAACATGGTTTGAACATCAGACTGTGAATCCTCAACTTGAAATTCAAAGTTGGCTTCAGGATGATCAGCTACATACTGGTTGCATCCATCGACTGCGCCCAAAAACCAGGTGTAAGCAGTGAGCTCCATAATCGAAAGGCCAATCTTGATGGGCTCTTCTACCTCGGCTTCTTCTTCCTCGGTTTCTTCTACCTCGGCTTCTTCTTCTTCAACAACCTCTTCTTCAGCGACTTCCTCTTCGACTACTTCTTCTTCTGCAGCAGGTTCTTCTGTGGGCTGGCATGCAACTAACAGCATACTTGCTACAACAAGAATTGACAGCAAGAACAAAATTTTCTTTCTCATTTTACTCTCCTTAAGATAGATTCGGGTTATCAGATAAAACTTTATCACACTGCTCTTTAATATTTCACCTCCTGAGAAATATAAATAAGGGAATGCGGTTCTAATGCTAATTATTTTACTGATGGTGAACCGATGTTATCGATAACAATGTTATCGATAACATCGATATTATCATAAATAAATTCTCTTGTCAACACTTAAAAATATTTAATCTACCTATGGATCTTGAGAAAAGATGAAGCAATCATCGTACCTGTCCTAATCTATCTTCTCTATTCTCAGTTTAATAATCGGTTCGCAATTAATCACTAATTTTATGTAGCGCACAGGGAAAGGGTAGGTGAAAAGCATTCTATTCTATCTAGTTTAATTGACTGCCGCATGATTCTCTGACAACCAATTCAACAGGCAGTGAAACCATCTTTCGAGCCTGCGTCTCACCATGATTTATTCTCTCCAACAAGATTTCCATGGAAACACATCCGAGCTCATACCAGGATGTACTGGTCGTTGTAAGTGCAGGGCTCAACAATTCGCCATTCTCCACATCATCAAACGAGACAAGGGCAATTTCTTCCGGCACATTAATGCCTTCAGCTTTGAGGGTCAATAAAGCACCTAAGCTCATAGAGTTATTACAGGCGAAAATTGCTGTGGGTTTTGACCTCAAGTGAATTATTTCTTCTGTAAGCTTCTTAGAATTATCCTTGGTCCAATCCCCTTCAAATACAAGGTTCTCATCATAAGAAATCCCGTTTTGTATCAACGCTGATTTATAACCTTCGAGTCGTCCAATTGAACTGCTCTCATGCTTAGGACCTGTGATAATGCTGATTGATTTATGACCCAACTTGATTAAATGTGAAGTTAGCAAAAAGGCACCATTGAAATTGTCAGATGAAACAAGATCAATATTTAGGTCGCTGAGTTGGTTATCAACAGCGACGATAATCATGTTACTAATTTCTAAAACTTTACGGATATGCTCAATTACCATACTTGACGCTGAAGATGCGATAATGATGCCTTCCATTCGGCGCTCGACAAACAAATCGATTGCTTTTCGTTCTCGCTCAGGAACACCTTCGGTATTATAGAAAAGCAACTCATAAAGTTTATTTTCTGAGTGCCTGAGTTGGTAATCAGCACCTTTCATTGCATCACCGAATAAGGGGTTCGAGATATCAGGAAGGATAAAGCCCAATGCATGTGTATTACCGTATTTCAATCGCCTTGCAATGGGATTTGGGTGATAGCCAGTTTCCTTTATAGCTGCTTCTACGCGTGCACGCGTGTCAGGAGCCACCCCACCACGATTATTGATTACCCGGGAAACGGTTTGGGTCGAGACATTTGCAAGTTCTGCAACTTGGGATATTGTTGGTTGTTTGTTCATAATATTCATGTTATCGATAACAATCAGCATAACATAATAATAATTTTATGTCAACGATTTTTTGATGGATATCATTTGCGAAGTAAACGCCTCGGGTAGTTTGAGAATAACTGATGCTCGAAATATTGTTGACAGAAAAAATCTTTCATGATATCATCGATGTTATCGATAACATAGTTATCGATAACATAAATTCATCTCATTGTTGAGTAAAAACAGGCCCTTTCATTTATTATCTGGAATATTTTTGGAGGTGCAAAATTCGTTAGATTTTCGTTTTCTGAAGATTTCCGGTTCATATTTTTTGAGAGTAAATTTACATTTATAACAATTCAAAAAATCACTAAAGCGCTGGCGTGAAATTAATCGTTATCAGCAACAATGATCTACTTTGCACTCAACACAAAGAAGCGGTTAGCTTGGAATGGAGACTTTACGACCACGATCTGTTCGAGCGAATTTAGTGAATCGGTTCATCGTTACCCTTATATCGAATTGCAATCTATTAGGAGCCATGGGCAACAGTGATCCACATTCTGTGCCAGCCTTATGAGATCAAACATGAGGATTTCGGAAAGGAGGTGAAATATGGAAATTCTGCTTAAAAAAGAATTCTTTCATTTAAAAGAAGAAAGTTTTATTCGAGGAAATGGATTGGATGTAAAACTTGTTAAGTATGATACAGGCATATGCAGTGTTAAGCTCTGCAATAAATTTGGCTATATTACAGTTTTACCCTTCAATGGACAAATGATATGGGATGCAGTGTTTAATGGAAGAAATTTAAAAATGAAAACACCCTTCGACCATCCAAGAGACGTCGTTTCTTTCTTAGATACATATGGGTGTTTTTTGATGCACTGTGGTGCCCTTCGAATGGGGTGTCCAGGGCCAGAGGATACTCATCTTCAACATGGCGAGCTGCCATATGCTCACTATGATAGCGCAAGTATGATTTTGGGAGAAGATGAAAAGGGCAAATACATTGGGATTACTGGTATCTTTGAATATAACAGAGCTTTTGGGGACCATTATATTGCGAGACCGATTGCTAAACTTTATGAAAACAGCTCGGTTATCGATGTGTCGATGAAAGTCGAAAATTTATCAAACTACCCAATGGAACTGATGTACATGTGCCATATTAACAACAGGGCAGTGGCTGGCGGGAAGATCGTTCAAACAGTGCCATGGACTAAGGAACATATGGAACTACGATATAGTGTTCCAAACACAGTCCAGGTGGGAAAAGACTTTCGGGTATTTCTTGAAAAGATAGAGTCAAATATCCAAACAACTGAACATATACAGGAAGAAGATGTATATGACCCAGAGGTTGTGTTCTTTATTCATAAGCCAAAAGTGGATGAAGAAGGCTGGGCGCATTACATGTATATTCATCCGGATGGTTCTGCCGACTATACAAGTTACAAGCCAAGTGAGTTAGATCATAGTGCAAGGTGGATTGTCAGAACAGACAATATGCAAGCTTTAGGTTTAGCGCTTCCGGCAACGGCGGATGCTGAAGGGTATTTATCTGAAAAGCGCAAGGGAAATATCAAGAAAATAGCACCTAAAAGCTCCTTCGAAACATCTTTTAAAGTTGGATATATTGAGAGCAAAAATGTTCCAGGTTTGGAGCAGAGCATTAATCAAATCTAAAATATGGAATAAATAAAGGAGAGTGTAATATGTCAAAGAAATTAAAAGTATTATTTGCCGGGGAAGCTATCTATGTATTAACAAGTATTTATAAAGGACGGGATTATATAAATATTGGAAAATATGCAGAACATGGGCAGTTCTTTCTTGGTGCTATGGAAGATAATGGGATTGAATACGACTATATACCAACGAATAAGGTGATGGAAGAATTCCCTTGGACATTGGAAGAATTAAAGCAGTATGATGCAATTGCGGTCAGTGATGTTGGTAGTGATACTTTCCTGGTATCTGAAAGAACGATGAATGGTGAAAAAACCCCCAACCGATTAAAATTGATTGAGCAATATGTAAAAGAAGGCGGAAGTTACCTCATGTGGGGCGGATATATTTCCTTTACCGGTCTTTATGGTAAAGGATTTTATAAGAACACTCCGATAGAAAAAATCCTTCCCGTGGAGTTAATGGCAACAGATGACCGGGTCGAGGTTCCGGAAGGCTTCCTGCCAAAAATCGTTGAAAAGAATCACCCAATTTTACAAGGGATGCCCGAGAAGTGGGAAGGGTGGTTCTTATCCTATAACAGGCTGATTGCGAAACCAGATGCAACGGTGATTGGTGTGATTGAAGAATATAATAACGACCCATTTTTAGTCGTTGGTGAGTATGGAGAAGGCAGAACATTGGCGTCGGCTGTGGATTGCGCTCATCACGGAGCTGCACCAAGTTTCTTGGAATGGGAGTACAGAAGTAAATTGTACGGTAATATGATTAAATGGCTGTGTAAGGAAATATAAGATTAAATTGTTGCGAAGTTTACTGTATTTCGTAATAATATTTACAACAGAAAAATCTGCTTACTCAGAGGCTTTTCTTAAATAATTAGTTGAATATGACCTATCGCTTGAACCTGCAAAATTTGCAGGTTCGAGTGTTTAATGACCTGCTTTTCATGAAAATCTGGATATCCCCGATTGATGCAGTCAATTCTGCTTACATTGTATGTCTCGCCAATAGAACAACATTATCCTAAGCTACACTCAAAAAATAGCGTAAACCTCATATCATGGAATCGTAAATTTTGATTGACTCTTATCCGAATCCTTTATATAATCAAATTTGAATTAATTAACAGAAAATTTATGTGCGAAGTATGAATTATTTAAGAATAATTAACATCGCACAGAGGGAGGGTTTGTTATAGAAGCTATCAGTCGAGTCTCATCACCTAGAAAAGTAGATTTTTGGAGGTTAATTTCATGAAGCACAGTCTTATACGAGTTAAGTGTTATTTGTTGAAAATATTTATATGTTTAACCTTAATTCTACCTACAATTATTTTAGGGGTGGGGGTCGATGTCGTTGATGCTTCGGATGTAAGACCAAGCCCAACGGGAGATTTGGAAGGTCCCTGGGAGGTGTTGGCCGGTGTGGAATGGCAAAAAAGATCCGGGCACACCAGCGTGGTACTTCCTGACGACAGCATCGTGATGATGGGCGGATATGGTAGCTCAGAGCGGTTGAATGATGTCTGGCGGTCAACAGATGGTGGGGAGACCTGGTCGATGATGACGGCTACTGCCGAATGGAGTCCCAGGTCAGGGCATGCCAGCGTCGTATTAAATGATGGCAGCATTTTAGTGATCGGCGGATATGACGGCACCAACAGGAAGAATGACGTCTGGTGCTCAACCGATAAGGGCGCAACCTGGACACAGAAGACTGGAAGCGCAGCCTGGTCTGCCCGTGATGACTTCGCGGCCGTTGTGGTTCCCAGCAACGGCAGCATCCTTTTGATGGGCGGTAACGATGATGAAACATCCTACCATTACTATAAAAATGATGTCTGGCGATCAACTGATGGGGGTGGTACCTGGAGTTTGGTGGTCGCTGAAGCGGAATGGCCTGATATACGCTCCCATGCCGCCGTGGCCTTGTCTGATGATACCATCGTTATCATGGGCGGTAAAACAAGAGGTCATGTCAGTATTGGGGGGGTAATTCAAAGCAGTTATGATTTAACTGGCTCGCTTGTTTATATTTCAACGGATAAAGGTCAAACCTGGTCGCAGAAGACCTCCTTGCCGAGACCGGTTGGTGGGCATGCCAGTCTAGTCATGGCAGATGACACGATTGTGGTCACGGGCGGTCATTATTATTCTCCATTTGGTGGGGGAGAGAGTTATTACAGAGACGATGTATATACTTCAACAGACAAGGGTGAAACCTGGGAAACAGCCACAGGTGACGCTCCATGGAATGTGCGGGCTGAGCACACCAGTGTCGTTTTAGAAAACGGGAAGATCGTATTGATGGGTGGGTACAGCGGAACTCGGTGGAATGATATTTGGCAATCAAGCGATGTTGGCGTCACCTGGAATAATATCGCCTGTGCGGAATGGTCGCAGCGTCATGGCCATACGAGTGTCGTTCTCCCCGATGGCAGTATCCTTCTGATGGGTGGATCTGCTACCTCCAGGAAGAATGATGTCTGGCGTTCGACGGATAAAGGAGAGACCTGGACCTTGGTGACCGATGAAGCCCTATGGGAAAGGAGACACGGTCATACCAGTGTGGTCTTATCCGATGGCAGTGTCCTTCTGATGGGTGGGTATGCCTTTCCCAGGAGGAATGATGTCTGGCGGTCAACAGATGGAGGTGCCAGTTGGACTCAGTTGACGGAAACAGCGGAATGGTCTGCCCGGGATGATCACAGTACGGTGGTGCTTGAGGATGGATCCATCGTGTTAATGGGGGGATATGATGGCTCTTATAAAAATGACGTTTGGTGTTCAACGGATAACGGCGCAACCTGGAGCAAAATTGCAGATGCGGGTTGGTCAGGCAGAGAGAACCATACCAGTGTCGTCTTACCGGATGGCACCATTCTTTTGATGGGGGGAGCCACAGGTTATGATGACGAAGATTTACTTAATGATGTCTGGCAGTCGAAAGATGGGGGTGTCACATGGACCTTAGTAACAGAACACGCAGAATGGGCCGCCAGATCTGCCCATGCAAGTGTGGTGTTAAATGATGGCACGATTGTATTACTGGGCGGCGACAGCAGTTCGGGATATTTGAACGATGTCTGGACGTCAACCGATGGTGGCGCAACCTGGAATTTACTCATGGAACATGCCGAATGGGATGGCCGGCGTAATTTTACGGCAGTAACTCTTGCGGATGGTGGTGTGCTGGTCATGGGCGGCTATGGCAGTTACCTGAATGATGTGTGGCGCCTGGGAGGGTCGAGCGGATTAATGAATTTCCTGCCAATATTCACGATTGAGTAAAGCAGGAAGATAGAAGATAACGAAAAAAACTAGTTAGCATTGGATTAAGAAAATTTTCAGCCTGGCGGTTCCTACCGCCAGGCTGATGACTTAACCCTTTAGTGGGGTGAGGGCAGAACACCCGAAGAGTTGTATAGTTAATCGATTTCGATAATTAAAAAAGAGCGGGCGACGAGATTCGAACTCGCGGATGGTAGCTTGGGAAGCTACTGCCTTACCACTTGGCTACGCCCGCAATTAGGATATAATTTTACCGCGATTGAATAGAAACGCAAGGTAAATAAAACCGCCATGCAAGGAATCATTCGCATAGTCATTATTATCAATTTTACCTCTAAAGGAGTGTTTGCTTGGAAACGACATCAGATCTTCGCATCAAGCTTGGCAGCCTCCAGTTGAAAAACCCGCTTGTCCTGGCTTCGGGCGTGATGGGGACCAGCCCGGCGCTGCTGGAGCGCATGGCGCTCTCGGGCGCAGGCGCGGTGACGTCTAAAAGCTGCGGCCCCGTCAATCGGAAAGGGCATCCCAATCCGGTTGTGATTGAATGGGAACATGGACTAATAAACGCGGTCGGTCTGACCAACCCGGGAGCGGAAGAAGAGGTCGGGTTACTTCTACAGGCCAAAGAAAAATTATTGCCGCTGGATGTTCTCTTGTTTGCCAGCATTTTTGCAGGAACTGTCGAGGAATTCAGTCAGGTCGCTTCAACAATCGTAAAAGCACATCCTGATCTGATCGAAGTAAATATTTCCTGCCCGAACGTCAGAGATGATTTTGGTCTGCCCTTTGCGGCTGATGCGAAGAGCGCTGGGGAGGTTACCCGGGCTGTGAAAACACAAGCCGGAGAAATCCCCGTCGCCGTCAAACTGGCACCCAATGTCCCCAATATCGGACGCATCGCGCTGGCGGTTGAAGAAGCAGGCGCGGACGCAATTACAGCGGTCAACACGATGCCCGGGATGGTCATTGATGCAGACGCAGCCAGGCCCGTGCTGCATAACCGGATGGGCGGCATTTCCGGCCCGGCATTGAAGCCGATTGCACTCAGGTGTGTTGCGGAAATTGCAGACAGTGTTCACATCCCAATCATCGGCACCGGGGGAGTCCTGACCGGACGGGACGCGGTTGAGATGATTCTGGCGGGGGCAACGGCTGTGGGGGTTGGGTCCGCTTTATGGTATCGGGGCTCAGAGGCGTTTACCCTCATCCAGGATGAGATGCGCGCCTATATGCAGGAACACGACATCCACTCCATTGATGAACTCATCGGAAAGGCGTTTTGAATTGAAAGCTTCATTTACTCCTGTGAAGATTGCCTCCACCACCGAAATCAACCACTGTGCACGCTGGATTGAACTTGAAAATTCAATAGAAGCTTCCCCAGGGCAATTCGTGATGGCGTGGCTCCCCGGGATTGGGGAGAAACCCTACAGCATTGCCTCGATGGACCCCTTCAGCCTGCTGGCAGTCGATGTCGGACCGTTCAGCCATGCACTGCATAGGTTGAAAAAAGATGATCGGCTGTGGATCAAAGGTCCCCTTGGACACGGGTTTACTGTGGAAGGGAAGAAGCTCCTGCTCGCCGCAGGCGGCTATGGCGTGGCACCTTTATATCCCTTAGCCCTCCTGGTCAGGAACCAGGGCTGCGAAGTGCACATTTGTTTGGGTGCGCGTTCTGTGGATGGGATCATGCTGGTGGAGTCATTCGCTCGGATCGGCTGTGTGACATCAATCGCTACAGAGGATAACAGCAAAGGCAGGCAAGGTCTGGTCACGGATCTGATCAATACGACAATCGCCGAAGAGACGTATGACACGCTATATGCCTGCGGACCGGTTGGGATGTTGAGCGCACTGGCCGGTGTTTGCAGAACGCGGCAATTAAATTATCAAGTATCCTGGGAAGCGAATATGCGCTGCGGAATGGGTCTTTGTGGAAGCTGTGAGGTTCCGCTCACACTCGACCCATCTCTCCCGCGGGGTTGGCTGGCCTGCTATGACGGCCCCGTATTCATCAAGCATTGGGACTGACAGCAGACCAGCTGTGTAGATATATAAAAAAATACCCTAAGTTCCGTGTAAGAATCGTTCCATTCTTTTTAAGGCTTCCCCTTCGCACCTTTTAGGTGTTTAGCTGTACTCAAGGGGAAGCTGTCTGTGGAGCAGACTGATGAGGTGTAACAATACAAAAGAACACCTCATCTGGCACTTTGTGCCACCTTCTCCTCAAGGAGAAGGCTTTTTTTATATTGATGTGATAATGTAACTGATTTTAAGTTTGACTTAACTTCTATTCCTTCCATCTGCCTAGACTTTATAACAGGCGACAAAATGCCCGTCCCCTTTATCTTCGAGTGGCGGATGGGGATTGTTCTTGCAGAAGTCATCCGCCCGGGGGCAGCGCGGATAGAACCGGCATTGATCGGGTGGATCAATCGGTGCTGAAACGCCGCCTTTGATCGGGATGGCAGCACGCTGAAATGTCGGGTCCGGGATGGGCACTGCAGAGATGAGTGCCTGGGTGTAGGGGTGCAGCGGATTCATCAGCAGTTCTTCCGTCTCCGCTTTTTCGATGATCTTTCCAATATACATCACTGCAATACGCTGGCACATGTACCTGGCTACCGCAAGGTCGTGCGTGATATACAGGTAGCTGACGCCCATTTTCTGGGCCAGTTCGATCATCAACTGCATCACGCCGATGCGGATCGAGACGTCCAGCATTGAGGTCGGTTCATCAGCAACGATGAAGGAAGGATTGATGATCAAGGCTCGGGCTATCGCCACACGCTGGCGCTGTCCGCCGGATAGCTCATGGGGATACCGGAAGAGGAAACTCTTCGCAGGCGTCAGTCCGACCTCCTCCAGAAGATCGGCAACCCATTCTTCACGCTCGGCAATATTGCCCAGACCCTGAACAACCAGCGGCTCAGCGACCGTGTCGAAGATCGTACGGCGGGGATTCAAAGATTCATAAGGATCCTGGAAGATGATCTGGACCTGCTTTCGAAAAGCTTTCAGTGAACGCCCGCTGAGACTCGCCAGGTCAACCTGTCCCATTTCCGGGTCATTAATGAAGATATGACCATCGCTGGGTTCGTATAGACGAGTGACCAGCTTGCCAGTGGTCGTCTTCCCGCAGCCCGATTCACCGACCAGACCTAATGAAGACCCAGCCTGAATCTCGAAATTGATATTATCCACAGCATGAATGAAGGAATTCGATTTCTTGAAAAGTCCTGAGCTGATCGGGAATTTCTTTTCAAGGTGTTCAACTGTGACCAGGGCGTTTGTATCAGACATTTTTGACCTCCATGGGGTGCCAGCATGCTGCAAAGTGATCGGGTTTGTGCTCGACGAAAGGCGGTGCTTCCTGCTGGCATTGGCTTGTTGCACGGGGACATCTTGGATGGAAGCGGCAGCCGCTGGGCGGGTTGAGAAGGTCAGGCGGCTCGCCAGGAAGGGTGGTTAATACCCGCTTCTTCCCTTTGATGCTTGGAAAAGCGCCTAAAAGGGCATATGTATACGGGTGGATCGGAGCATTGAAGACGGTTTTTGCATCTGCCAGTTCAGCCATCCGCCCGGCATACATCACACCAATCCGGTCGCTGACTTCCGCGATCACGGCGATATCATGAGAGATATAGATCATGCTCATATCCAAGCGCTTCTGGATCTCTTTTAGCTGGTTAAGGATGCGATCCTGAACGATCACATCCAGCGCTGTTGTGGGTTCGTCCGCGATGATCAATTTTGGATTGCATGAAAGGGCCATTGCAATGACTGCCCTTTGACGCATACCACCGGATAACTCGTGCGGATAGCGATCCATTAATTGAGGATCCAGGCCAACAAGTGTAAAGAGTTCAGCAACCTTTACACGAGCATTTTTGATATTGATATCACTGTTATGCGCCTGGATGGCTTCAACGATCTGGTCTCCGACAGAGAAGATCGGGTTAAGGGCATTCATGGCTGCCTGGAAGACCATCGAGATCCCTTTCCAGCGAACCTGCAAGAGCTGTTTCTTGTTCATCGCTGTAATGTTCTCATTGTCCAAAATGATCTCGCCATTCTTTATTTGAGCATTATCGGGCAGAAGCCTGATCAAGGAAAAGGCGATGGAGGTTTTTCCACAACCCGATTCACCCACCAGACCAAGGGATTGCCCTTTTTCAATCTCAAATGAGACGTTGTTTACAGCGGAAACCTCTCCTCGTGATGTCGTGTAGTGCATTGTCAAATCTTTTACAGATAACATTTTTATGGTCATGGGATTCTCCTGTCTCAGCGGTCCCGCAGGCGTGGGTTGACAATTTCATCCAATGCCCGTCCAACCATATAAAAAGCTGAGCAGAGCAGCGTGATTGCCAAGCCCGCCGGCAGTAAGAGGTGGAAGTATTCCGGCCCGGCCAGCAAATAGCCGGCAGCCTGAGCGGTATTGATCATGATCCCCCAACTCATCCGGATGTTGAGTAAGCCGAAGAAGGATAAAGCGGCTTCAGCAAAAACAGCATTGGTCACCGTGAACATCATGAACAGGAAGGAAATCGGCAGCAGGTTGGGGAGCATATGCGTGAAGATGATATGCATGTCGCTCCCACCAGAAGCACGCGCTGATTCGATATAAGGCTTCACCTTGATGCTGAGTGCCTGAGATTTGATCACGATCGTCTGCCCGCCGAAGCCGACCAGTAATCCATAAACAAGCGCGAGTGTGAAACCCGTAAATTCAAACATTGCTGAAAGGACGACGAGGATTGCGATAAAAGGAAGCATCGTGACCACATCTGCCAGGCGCATAAAGATCATATCGACCACGCCGCCATAATAAGCGGAGATCGCGCCGATCGTTGTCGCAATGATGACGGAGATCAGTGCAGATGAAATGCCAAGGATGAAGCTGAAACGGGTCCCATACAGCAGCTGGCTCAGGATATCACGGCCAAGCGGATCTGTCCCTAAAAGGTGCCGGGCTGATGGGGGTGAGGGATGGGCAAAGACTTCAATATCGTAGCCGATAACGGGATCATATACCCTTGGTTCCCAAACGTATTTCATCAGGATAGGGTGTGAGATTGCCATCAGGGCGAAGATAATGATGATGACCAGCCCGATCAATCCAATGGGATTTTTCCTAAATAATTTCCAATTCGCTTTGAAGTTCTTCCAAAGAAGATTAAGGCGTACTCGCCAGATTGGGATTGTTATTTTTGATGATGATGTTGTTTGTGCTTGCATATTAACCTCCTATTGGTAACGGATTCGTGGGTCGAGGAAGGCATACGCGATATCAGCGACCAGATGTGCCAGAAGGGCAAGGACACCCACAAAACTCAATGTTCCCATTGCCAATGGAATATCTTCCAGATTGACCGCTTCCAGCAAGGTCAATCCCATTCCCGGCCAGGAGAAGATGGTTTCTGTAATGATGCCGCCGCTGAGGGCGAATGGAATGCTGATGATCAGATTCGTGAACGCCGGTAGGAAAGCATTTCGCGCGGCATGTTTGTCCCGAATAACGGATTCGGGTAAGCCTTTCGCACGGGCTGCCATAATATAATCCTCACGAAGGGTTTCAAGCATGGTGTTGCGCATCAGCAGCATTGTGCCTGCGAATGACACGAGGGTGGATACCAGGACAGGAAGGATCATGTGTTTGACGATGTCACCGGCGAGGAATCCAACGGGTGTCAGACTCCAGATCAAGATGCTGCCGCCGACAATCACGACAAAACCACCAATGCGAACAATCTGGCGGACAATACGGCTGGTTTTTCTGGTCAGCCTATTGACCAGGATAATTAGGATAAGGCCGATAACGGCTGTTACGATCAGGTAATAGAAGATGGTGTTTGCATCCAGAGGGACATTCCGCCAAATGCTGGGATCTAGGAATTTACCAATCGGTAGTAAGTTCAATTCAATCCCGAAGAGGTAGATCATCATTAGCCCGAACCAGGGCGTGAAGATCGTGAATAAGATGACCCCAATGATCGTCAGTCCATATTCGAAAGTTGTTCCTCGATGCCAGGCCATCTGCTTGCCCAGGAAAAAACCTACGCTAAACGAAATCAATTGGTTCGTCAGGAATAAAACCAATGTCCTTGGGGCGCGTTCCATGATAATATCCATGACCTCACGGGGATAATGGCTGAATGAAGTACCAAGATTACCCTGGACGAAATTCCACAGCCATCGCAAGTAACGTACCAATGGGGGTTTGTCCAGACCGAGAACCACGCGCATTTGTTCCTGTGCCTCGGGTGTTATCTTTGGGTTAAGGAGATATAAGTTCGTGATATCCCCAGGTTGAGCATCCAGGATGATGAACAACAAGGATTGGAAAATGATCAGTGTAAATAAGATTTGGATCACACGGCGTAAGATGTATTTTTTCATTGTGACCTGCCATATCCTTCAAGAGATTAAATAGGATGGGGAGGGGAATTCTCCCCTCCCCGAGGGAGTGTTGCTCTTTTTAAAGAATCACTCTAGTGAGTAGACGTTAATCTGCTGTCCGTACAGGTTTTCAATGCCGCCAATGAACTCAAGATATGGGAAAGCAACATTGTTCATGTTGTAAGCATCTTGAACCGGGTTGACGAATAGGAAGATGTAGGGCAACTCGGTTGCCAGGATCTCCTGCATTTCGTAGCCGACACCCTTCGCGTAATCCAGGTCGGAAGTTGAGGTGAATTCTCCGCAAAGTTCAGATAAACGATCGCTGGTGTATCCGGTGAAGGCGAACACTTCTGTACCGTATTCCTCCAGGAAGAATTTGCACATATGATCCGGGAATTGGGTCAGACTCCAGCCAACAACGGCCATATCCCAGTTGCCGCCACCACCAAGCGTCTCATTAACGATGTTATTGAAGTTGGTTAATTGGGCATCAACGGGGAAACCAAGACTTAATGCCCACTGTTCGATGAAAACACCAGCCGTTGCACGCAGCGGGTCATAGCCTGCGCTCGGCGCCAGAAGGGTGAGTTCCTCCACATATGCACCATCGGGCATCTTAATCCCTTCGCCCCATTCAACGGAACCGCCGCGGTCTTCATTCCAGGAAGGTTCTACATCCCATGTGTAGCCAGCTTCTGTCAGTCGATTAACCGCCCACTCCATCCTTTCCTGCTCGGTGAAGCCATCACAAAGGATGGTGACATCGGGGTTGAACCAGAATGGCTGCCCTTCAGGGACAGGTGTGTAAACGGGGATAGCTGCGCCTTGGAGAACATTTTCAGTGAGGAAATCCTTATCAACCATACAAGCGATTGCCTGACGCACAGCGATGTCGTCCAGGGGTGGGGTATCAAAGTTGAATGACATGAAACGGAATCCAAGCCGTGGGTTTTCGATAACGGTGACATCTGCATTGTCATCAAGTTGGGTGCGCAGTCCAGGCCCATAACCATTCGGATTGTAAATGTAATCAACTTCGCCATTTAATAGCGCTAATACCGCAGTATCCTGGTTATAGACGCTGTAAACAACAGCTTTTGCGTAGGGGCCGTTCACAAATGAGAGGGTTAAATTGCCTGATCCCTCTCCGTAGGCTGTGAATTCCCATTCATCGCCTTTCATCTCATGGTAGGTGCCGTCATCAAACAGTTCAATCAGCGTGCCGTCGAAGAAATAATTCTCGTTCTCTTCGTTTTCAGCGAAAGCGCCAACTTCCCATTGATCGAAGATGAAGGGTCCTGCGATTGGCTCGCCTTCAGACTCAATGCTGTAGATGATGGTTTGTGCATCCGCGAAGCCGGCGATATATTCGTCACTATCAACTTCTAACCCATCAAGTGCTTCGAGAGCTGCATAAGCATCTGTTAGTTTGGGCTCCCAATACGCTTTCTGGACGATGACATCCTGCAAAACACCGTATTCATGATTTGCCAGGCCGGGTTTACTGGAATAATAGATCTTTGCCGTCAGTTCATCAATGACTTCGATGCGATCGACGTTATTGACGAAATAGGTCCAGTTGCCGCCAAGTTCAAAGTCATTTACGACCTGAGCGGTGAATGCAATGTCTTCTGCTGTAACTTGTGTACCATCTGACCAGAGGAAGTTTTCTTTGAGTGTGATCGTACTGATGTAGAATTCACCTTCTTCCTCAATCGTTGATGCAAAACCTGCAGCAAGGAAAGGAATTAGGTCATACCTCTCATCGCTAAGGCCGTATAAGGTTGGCCAGTAGGCCGATTGCACAACATAGTTGTAGGCTGAAGCACCAGGCCCAAAGAGATTCCAAACATTGGAACTCGTGATATCTGCCAGGATAGCAATCCGGTAGACATCCAATTCTTTGGAACTGATGGGTTCCGTTGTTTCCTCAGCGGCTGCTTCAGTTTCTTCAACAGCAGCTTCGGTCTCCTCAACTTCAGTCTCCATCACCACCTCTTCGGTGGCCGCACTCTCACAAGCGGTCAGGACGACGCTGGCAATGAGTAGAAAGCTGAGAAAGATTAGGATTTTATTCTTTTTCATAAGATCTTCTCCTTAATTAAATGATTGACACATTCCAGTACTGGTTCTAATTTCTCTTTATGTAGATTGACGATACATTCACCTCCTGTGAAAACTAGATGCGTGTTAGTATCTCAAATCAGATTGTTGAAAAGGGGAATTAGGTGCCGTATAATTAATTGCAGAGAGCATGGATGTGTTTACGAGCACCGATGCTTTTTAGAAATGCCTTGGACTGCACTCCAGGGTATTTCGTTTAGATGAAAGCCTTTCCAATTCACTTGATTGAGAATTCCGGATATAGAGCTCTCTGTGAATATCTTAGCAAAACTGACCAATGAGAGCATTATTCATTTGGATTGTTTCATACCATACTGGAGGATGGTTTAAAATAGCCTATTTCCTAGTAAAATAATACTAAGCTGATTTAGAAAATAATAAAAAATAATCCTGCATATTAATTATGGATATTCAAGGGAAACTCCGAGGAAGAATGACCAGATCGGCTTCGCAAGTAAAATCCAAATCAAAGAAGGCGGGGTCAAAACATATCCGACTGGCTTTCAAATCTCTGCGCTGGCGTCTGACGCTCAGTTATACAATGGTGACCATTGCAGCACTTATTGTCGTTGAGGTGGTCTTGATAGGGCTTTTGTTATCATATTTCACGCAACACCTGGATATCATCCCAGAGAATCTAATCAACAGTCTTCGAAAGGAATGGACTCCTAAAGTCAATCAATTCTTTTCTAAAGATCCACCCGATGAAGAAGGACTTCGAACTTATCTTGAAGATGTGCAGGAATCTGTCGCTATTAATCGTCCGTTACTGGTGCTTGGGAATATTAAGGTAGATATAAAAGCTCAGGAGTTCCTGAATTTCTATTACCTCCTTGATGATCGGACACTCGTTGATGCAGTTCCACATGATATCGTGTCCGAAGAAGAGTTGGGGATGCAAATACCTTATGACTTTCTCCCTGGATTGGAAGAACCTCTAACGGCGGCATTGAATGGTATTGAAGATGAGAACCTTTTATATTCGAAAAGTGAGACCGGGAATCAAATTGTCGGCGCGATCCCCGTATTCCGGTATAAACTCATGGTCGAAGTCCAGATGGAGGAAGATGGAAGTAAGAATGTCATGGATGTAAAACGTGATCTGGTTGGTGTGATCATATTCACCACCAAACGCTTTCCCTGGGATTTTTTGCCATGGGAAGAAGTCCTGGCATATATCGGACGTTCATTATTGGTCTTCACACTCTTTGCGGGTATTTTAGGCTCATTTTTTGGGATGATGACAGCCGGCAACCTGACAAAACGATTGACAAAAGTGTCAAATGCTGCTCATGATTGGTCACGCGGAAATTTCTCCGTCATCGTGCATGATCCCAGTGATGATGAGATTGGTAAACTCACGAGCGATCTGAACCGTATGGCTGAGCAGCTTGAGAACCTTCTAGATCGCCGACAGGAGTTGTCTGTTTTGCAGGAGAGGAACAGGCTGGCGCGCGACCTTCATGACAGTGTCAAACAGCAGGCATTTGCTGCATCCGCTCAACTAGGCGCGGCAAGAGCGCATTTTGAGAACAATCCAGATGAATCACTTTCACATCTGCAAGAGGCGGAGAAATTGGTCGGGAAGGTGAGGCAGGAATTGACTGACCTTATCCAGGAGCTTCGTCCCATTGAAATGAAAGGAAAAGGCCTGATCACAGCTGTCGGGAATTACGCAAGTGATTGGAGCGAGCATAATTCAATTAAAATTGAAACACACGTCCGTGGAGAACGAAGTATGCCCCTTCAGGTAGAGAAGAGCATTTTCCGGATCGTGCAGGAGGCGTTAGCGAATATTGCCTGGCATAGCCGCGCAGATAAAGCATCCATATTCTTCGATTTTCGCAATGATTTCCTATTAATCATTGTGACGGATGATGGGATTGGGTTTGTGACCGATCAGAACCAGAAGAGTGGTGTGGGATTAAAATCCATGCGTGAAAGGGCTGAATTAATTGGTGGCGAGTTGATTATCAATAGTCAGATTAATATCGGAACAAAGGTTATCCTAAAATATCCTTATCAGGAAATGGAGTTGTAATATGCTTTCTCGAAAAATTACCATTCTCCTTGTAGATGATCACCAGGTCGTCCGTCAGGGATTGAGAGCATATCTTGATTCTCAACCGGATTTCATCGTGATCGGTGAAGCAACCTCTGGTGAAGAAGCTGTTCAGGCCGCCATGGAATACCTGCCGGATGTCATGTTGATGGATCTGGTAATGAGCGGTATGGGTGGTGTGGAAGCTACACGCAAGGTTAAAGATGTTACACCCAGAACGCAGATTGTTGTCCTGACATCTTACCATCAGGATGAATTTATCTTCCCTGCATTACAGGCGGGTGCGATCTCATATGTCCTGAAGGATGTGATGATGGAGGACCTTGCTGATGCAATCCGTAAAGCTTCCAAGGGAGAGGCTGTGCTGCACCCGCGTGTGGCAGAAAGGGTCATTCAGGAGATCAACGGCGCAAAAGGCGCTATATTCAACCCCTTTACCGAGTTGACCAACCGTGAAATGGAAGTCTTGCGTCTGATCGCCAGAGGGATGTCAAATTCCTGTATTGCCGAGACGCTATTTATCAGTGAAAATACCGTCAAAGGACATGTCAGCAACATTCTCAGTAAACTGCAGCTTGCAGATAGGACACAAGCAGCCGTGTATGCCTGGGAACAGGGCCTGGTGCATAAGACAAATTGATTATCTTGGGTTATTGACTAGGACAGCCACGCTGTCCTTTTTTAAATTAAGAATGCGTGTTAGGATTAGTTCAGTTTTTCTCATGGTTCCGTGACTGAAACAACTGGGTCTAAAGCTTAACCCATCATGAAAAGAATATCGATCATAATCCATTTCCGTGAAATCCATATACATCAACCTGAAGGGGAAAAGAATACTTTTCCCTGGAATGTCCCTGCAATTCATGCAATGAATGTGCTTACTTTTCAGAGGCCCGTGACGGTCCTGGTAGGATAGAACGGCTCTGGAAAATCAACCTTGCTGGAAGCAATCGCTAGGGCAGCCGGATCAATCACTATTGGGAGTGATGAAGCAAGTCAGGATGAAACTCTGGTTGTGATACAACCCTTGGTCAATGCACTGAGAATGGTATGGAACAAGCGTACGCATCGAGGTTTTTTCTTACGGGCTGAGGATTTCTTTGGTTATATCAAAAGGTTGAGAAAATTGCGGCAATCCATGCTGGACGAATTGGACCGGATTGACAGGGATTATGAGGGGAGAT
>Ga0272443_10001959_pt1 | contig 27814 bp, 24 predicted proteins | sample SSMAcet12_FD_193581 | JGI IMG/M metagenome (GOLD analysis project Ga0272443, IMG submission 193581) | Marine sediment archaeal communities from Little Sippewissett salt marsh, Falmouth, MA, United States - SSM-Acet-12 | ecosystem: Environmental > Aquatic > Marine > Wetlands > Sediment ... | reverse complement strand
TTTATAATTCTTACGAGAAGTAGAACTGGATCAAATTTATTACTTCGTTATTAACAATATCATCCTAATATTTTTGCTGAAGGAGAGATTTTTGGGAGAATAGGTAAAAAAGACGAAAAGAACATTTTAGAAAGAATATTCTATAAGAGGTATCCCAAAAAAATAAATTATGTAGGATTTAAAATTTTTTATTATCATCCTGTAGATAGAAAGAAAACAAACATCTTTAATCTTTTAAGAAGGATAAACAATTTATATGTTATACAGTTAAAAAGAAAAAATTTATTGGATGTAATAATATCAAAGAAAAAAGCAGAAATGAACAAAGAGTGGGTGAAGTTTGAGAAAAATAATAACAGAAAATTGAAAACAATAATCTTAGATCCAAATTATGTTATAAAGGAAATTGACCAAACATTATATTGGGAGAGTTACTATAATGATTTTTTTAAAAGAAAGCCTATGATAGAAGTTCAATACAATGACTTAGTTAAGAAAAAAGAAGCTGAATTGGAAAGAATCTGCTTTTGTCAAGTGAAAACTGAACCACAACGCACTCGAAAATTGAGCCACTTACTTAAAAAAAATTAAGACTTAAAACTCGCCATCATTTTTTTCGTTTCCAACAAACGGTAACTATTCCCTGTCATATTAACCATTAACGCCTTATGCGTTAGTCTATCCACCATGGCGGCTGTTAATACCGGATCGGTAAAGATCTCCTCCCAACGGTCAAATGACAGATTCGTGGTAATAATGATGGATTTCTTTTCCGTCCTCAGCGACAGGTTGGTAAATAACAACTCTGCCCCTTCCTTGTCAAAGGAAATGTATCCTAACTCATCACAGATGACCAAATCGTATTTCTCGAATTTGTTCTGAAACGCTCGAAGTATCCGTTCCGATCGTGATTCTCTCAATTGAATCAACAGCGATGGGATGGAAGTAAAGAGCACACTGTAACCTTCCATACAGGCCTTTATTCCCAAGCCAATGGAAATATGGGACTTGCCTGTGCCAGAGGTCCCTGAAAAGATGATGTTTTGCCCCGCTTTTATGAAGTCCAGTGTTTTCATCATCCCCAACTTTTTGCGTGCATCTTCCGGCAGATGTTCTTCCTTGAGATCTTCCAAATATTTCTTCTGGGGAAATCCTGCCAATCGGATGCGTCTGAGTTTGGCATCTTCTTCCCGGCTTTCACATTCCAGCTCTAGGAGTTCTTTCAGATAATCCAGATAATGTGTTTGATCCTCCAAGGCGTTTTGAGTGATTGTCTCAAAATGTCTGCGTATATGGGGTAATCGCAATCGTTTGGTCATGGCTTCAATCTGTTCGTTGATCGTCATGAGAACAGCTCACTAAAGGCTTTCAGGTTTTGCCTGGAGAGTTCTTCAATGAGACTTTCTTTTGTCAGGGTATAGTCTTTTCTCAAACAGATCAACTGGATCTTGTCGGCCGTGATCTCACGGTGATGCTTGCGTTTGAGGGTGTCGATGCCATCACATATTTGTTCAACGCTGACATTTTCTTTGGCCATGAAATAGAGTAACTCTATGAATTCTTTGGGTTTTCTGGTAAAATAATCTTTGTAGATGGTTTTAATTTGTTGTTGCGCCTGGTCTAATGCCACCGAATTGGCAATAGCGCCAGGCTTTCTTTTTAGGGTTTTCAGATAATGGGTGATCTCCATCTGCCACACTCCTTTTTGGTCGCTTCTCTCGTGTCGGCCCACTTTCTTGTTGGTTTTCATGTCGTAGATGATGATTTTCTTCGGATACAGTTTGACGTTCACCGCCTTTTGTGCATATTGGTCCGGAACGGAATAATGGTTGGTGTCAATACAGATGGTGGCATATTTGTCCACTTTTCGAGTTTGCATGATACCCAATGCCATTTTCGGCCTTGGATGCCTTAGCGCTTTTCGTTCTTCCATTCGTTTTGCTTGTTTACCTGCATTAATCACTGCCAGTCTTTGGTTGAGGAAGGCTTGTGCCTCGCTCAGGGTTTCAAATTCAAGCTTGCGCGAAAACACTTTTGTTTCAATCACTTTCACCCCATTTTCTACATGTCCTTTTTCATTGCCTTTGCGGATATTGCAAAATCTGAAATCAAAGCTGTAATAGGTGGATAATTGTAATAGCGCATCGGTGGGTTCTTTTTCACTTCCAGCCAGTTTCTTGACAGCTACACGCATGTTGTCGTAGACCATTTGTTTGGGAGAGCCGCCCAGATAGTCCAGATAATCCGCATGGGCGTGCAGGAAGCTTTCGGTATTTTGTCTGTAAAAGAGAACAGCATAGATGTCATTGCTGTAAGCACTCACAAAAACCGCCACGTTTATCTTTCCCATGACCCCATCCAAAAACAGTTTGATTTCTCCCCAATCAAACTCAACGATTTCCCCAGGGACATACCGCTGTCGGATGAAGGCTTCTTTGGCCTGTGTTTCTTGGTTTCGGATAAAATTGCGGACACTGGTGTAACCGATATCATAACCGGCTTCTGTCAGCAGTTCATGGATTTCTTTAATGCTTAACAGTTGTTTGTAAATCCCTTGTTCTTTCCGTTGTTTATTTTTTTCCAATTGTTGATCGATGAATTGTTCAATCATCGGTGTCATCTTGGATTTGTGGGGATGTTTTCGAATGTATAGGGGCTTTTTAACGATCTCTTCAATGATTTCTTCTTTGTCAATGACCTTTGAATCTTCTGTTTGAAGCTTTTTTAGGGCTTGTCTGTATTCTTTCAGATATTTTCTGACGGTGTTTCTGCTGATTCCCAATTCTCTTGCTATGGTTCGTTGTGATTTTCCTTTTTGGTTGCTTTCAATGAGTATCTTTTGTTTTTGAACCAACGTGATCATCCTCGTTATCCTCCACTTTTTTTCATGGAGTTATTATAGTCATTTTCTTCTTAGTGGCTCACTTTTCGAGTGATTTCGTGGTTCACTTTTAGAGTAACATAAACATTCAATTCTAATAAACAATTATAACATTAATAAATTGAAAAGAATTCTTTCAGGTATAATCTATTTTCTGTATGGAAAAAAATGACGCTATCTTCAATGCGGATATTTCTGTACAGTAATGATCTGTATGAGTAAAAATTAATATGTTGAAAGAATGAAGCAAGTGATTTATGGACGCAGCGGATTAGAACAATGAAAGCAAAAGTCTTATCATTATCATGAATTGTCCTTGTTTGAATATTTCACTCCAATAATACCACTTGCACGGAAAAACAGAACCACTTGCACGGTAAAAAGAAACCATCTTGACGCTAAAGGGACCACCATTAAGAAAAACCTCCTATAATAGTCAGAGCACCCGCGATGGTGCTAACATTATTAAGGAGGAAAATCACCATGGTAGATTACCGAGAAATTCTAAGACTCAAAAACCTTGGTTACACCCAGAGGCAAATCGCATCAAGCGTACACAGTTCCAGAAAAACGATCAGCGACGTGTTTGCCCGGGCAGATGAAAAAGAACTCTTTTGGCCATTGACAGAAGCTACGACAAATGAAGACATCCGGAGGATGCTCTACCCAGAACGCATCCAAAGGAGGGAAAGAAAGATGCCCGATTGCGCCTATCTGCATAAAGAAATGGCAAAATCATCCGTCACCCTCACCCTTTTGTGGACTGAATATGCCCAGCAATGTCGAAATGAAGGTCAAATCCCCTATCAGTACACCCAATTTTGTGACCATTACCGGGACTATGCCAGAAAAACAAAGGCCACCATGCGCATTAAACGAAAACCCGGAGAAGTTCTGGAAGTCGATTGGGCGGGCAGTACGCTTCCTGTATACGATCAACACACCGGAGAGACAACCCCCGCTTATATCTTTGTTGCGTCATTGGCCTGTAGCCTGTACAGTTATGTGGAGGCCTTCTCCCATATGAAGGCACCCAACTGGATTCAGGGACACGTCAATGCCTTTCGATTCTTCTCGGGAAGTCCCCGTATTCTGGTTCCGGATAATCTACGCACGGCTATCACAAAGAACACAAGAGACACCTTAATCCTCAACAGATCCTACAACGAAATGGCCCAGTACTATAACTGTGCCGTCATACCGGCACGTCCTGTTTCGCCGAAAGACAAACCCAATGTTGAAGGGGTAGTAGGTGTCATTTCCACTTGGATATTGGCGGCCTTGAGAAACGAAAAGTTCTTTACAATAGCAGAAATGAACAACGCTATCCAAGAGAAATTACGGGTCTTTAACACAAAACCCTTTCAGAAAAAAAGAGGAAGCCGGTGGAGTGCCTTTGAAGAAGAAGAAAAAGCCTATTTACAACCCTTACCTGCCTCCCCTTATGAAATGGCTGTTTGGTCAACAGCCAAAGTCCCCTTTGATTATCTCATAACCGTTGACAAAAACAAATATTCAGTTCCTTTTGATTTAATTGGTCATACGGTAGAGATACGAACTACCACCCATACCGTTGAGGTATTTTTTCATAACAACCGAGTCGCTTCACATATTCGCCAATACGGTTATGGTGAACCTCAGATTCAACCCGGCCATATGCCTCTCAAACACCGAAAATACCTTACCAACAGTGCCGATACGTTTCTGGACTGGGCCAAAACCGTTGGCAAGTCGACACAAGCGCTGATGCAATCATTCATTAATGCCGTGAAAGTGGAGCAAATGAGTTATAAAAATTGTCGAGCCTTAATGAAATTGGCGGATACCTACCCCTTGTCACGAATCGAACAGGCCTGTTCAAGAGCCTTGTTTTACACGCCCACTCCCAGTATTCGAACCCTTAAAACGATTTTAAAAACCGGCCAGGATAAGATTCAACCTGAAAGTGCAGCGGACAGACCTTCTTCAAAGAACACCCATGCGTTTATTCGGGGGATTGACTATTTCAAAGGTGATGCGAATGATTAATCAACCAACCATGACAAAGCTGAGAGAGATGCGTCTGAAAGTCATGGCAGATGCCTTTGAAAATCAGCTGACTGACAAGTCTTATGATCACTTGTCCTTCGAAGAACGCCTGGGGATGTTGGTGGACTGTGAATGGTCGCAAAGACGGAGTAATAAGCTTCAACGGTTGATTCAACAGGCCAATTTCAGATATCCAAATGCCTGTGTTGAGGCGATTGAATATCATTCCGACAGAAGACTCAACAAGTCTCAGATTCTCAGTTTAGCCACGTGTTCTTTTGTGCGCGATGGCCATCATGTGATTTTAAAAGGGGCCACAGGTTGTGGAAAAAGCTTCCTGGCTTGCGCTCTGGGGATTGCTGCCTGCCGACAATTTATGAGGGTGAAATATATCCAACTGTCTGAATTGTTGGATGAGGTGGCCATTGCGAAAGGAGAAGGCACTTTAGAGAAGTTTAAGAAACGCTATTTGAAGCTTGATCTTTTGATTATTGACGAATGGTTGCTTTTACCCTTGTCGGTCTCTCAGACGATACTGCTGTTTGATGTGATTGAAACAAGAACCAAACGCGGAGCCATGATTTTTTGCACCCAGTATGATACGGTGGGGTGGTATCAGCGGTTGGCAAGATCCGATGATTCCGCTTTAACTGAAGCGATTATTGATCGTATTCAACACAATAATCATGAAATTCGCATTCATGGCGATATTTCCATGCGTGAGCGTCATGGCTTGAAGAGCTCTCTCAACGGTCATAAAAAATAACCATTCACCATCTTTCCGGCGTTACATCCGGGAAGATGGTTGTTTTGTTTTTAAAACCCTTATCTCAATAAATGGCTGTTTTTTCAATGGGCTGGTTCCCTTTCCAAGATTGGTGGTAACTTTTCTCCGTGAAGGTGGTTTCATTTTTCCGTGCACGTGGCCTTTTTTGTTCGAAATATTCAGGGATAGCTGTCACAATGTGATCAGCAGTAGATATGGCAGTCTTCAGACTATTTGTTATTTGAATCTTTTCCGACAATATCTTTCCGGGAAAATAATAAGGATTCTCATGCCATCGCAAGCTTTCAATGATCCGTTCGTCTTTGGTCCAACTAACAATATCGTAACCCTTCATTGCAAGGAGGTTGGATATTGATGTACCCCAACTTCCAAATCCTAAAACGCAAATTTTCAATGATTTTTCCTCCTTAGAATGGAATAAGTTGTTATGTATTGCTTATATTAACGCGTATGGCATCCAAGAATTCTTTCATATGGTGAAAGTCCCTGTTTTCAATAATGTTTGTTAAAGAGGTTAATTGCGAATGCATGTTTTCAATTTGTTTGATGGTATAAGGGTTAAAGAGTATTTCTGAAAGTAAATAATCGTCTTCTCGCATGAGATTTTGTGCTATATGCATTTGTTTTTTAAATGTTGTTCCAGGAACTGTTTTTTCCTTTAAACAACCTCCAAAAATCAATGATGAGATAAAAGGAGTTGCCAAAGAATATGCCATCGTTCGGTCATGCTCTTCAAAAGAATATTCGTAAAGATTGAGCTTTAAAGAAGAAAAAAAGTCTTTAAAAAATGATTTTCCAAAGACATCTGATTCTCGAATAATAACAGCATTTTCTGAAGTTAAATCGTTTATATTTGCGAATGTGGGACCGAACATTGGATGTGTTGATACAAAAGGGCGTTGGTTATTTTTTTTATAATACTTTTCCAAACCGTATTTCACTGATGTAATATCTGACAAAATGGTTGTTTCTGAAATAAACGGTTCGATTTCTTCGAAAGCTTTAATGGTATTGTTTAGACTCACACAATTGATAACCAGTTCTGGGTTGAAGCTTTTTATTTCCTCTGTTTTTTTAAAACGCTGTACATTAAAGAGATGTTTCATCTGTATTGGATCCGCATCATAAATAGCAACTTCGTGATGATGGTTTAATTCTTCAGCAAACCATTTCCCCATTTTTCCCGCACCTAATATGAAAATTTTCATTTATACTCCTTTCTTAAATCGTGGATATTCTTCATAAATAATTTTTTACTAAACACTTTGCTAATTATTTTGATTCCAGAAATCTTTTAATATCTTTTTCATTTCCTTTTCGTTTCTTATATTGACAGCATGTGACCAATCGGCAGGAAATATGGAAGGATAAGGCTTATGAATGAATCTCTCATCAATGAGCATCACAACACCTTTATCTTCATGGGAGCGAATCACTCGACCCACAGCCTGCATGACTTTATTTGCACCAGGAATAATATAGGCATACTCCCATCCCTTTCCCAGTTTTTCCTGGTAATAGTTTTTGATAATATCTCTGTCAAAGCCAATTTGAGGTAACCCTACTCCAACGATGACGGCACCGCTTAATCTGCTGCCAATTAAATCGATTCCTTCTCCGAAAATGCCCCCCATCAGAACAAATCCTAGAAGTGTTTTTTGGGGGGAGTGTTCAAAAGATTCCAGAAAAAATTCTCTTTCCCTTTCACTCATAAAAGGTGTTTGTTTACTGGTTTGAATCTCTGGGTATTTATGGCTAAAAAGATCGTAAATCATTTCCATATATTTGTAAGAGGGGAAAAAAATCATGTAATTACCTTTATGAGTTGTAAGTAAATGGATATTCTCTACAATTGATTCTGCAGAGTATGGCCTTGCATTGTATTTGGTTGAAATTTTTGAATTAACAAGTAGACAAAGTCTCTGTTGGTTAAATGGTGATTTTAAAATAAGTGAATAATCATCCTTTGTGGCACCGAAAAGTTGTTTATAATAATCCAAAGGAGACAATGTTGCAGAAAAAAGAACACAAGAATTGCCTTTTTCTAACATTTCTTTAATATGATTGGATGGATCAACACAGTATAAAGTTAAAGATTCACACTTTGGGTCGTAGATTGATATATACTGATCATTGTATCTTTCCATGGTATTGTTGAAAGTGTTTAAATCAAAAAAATAATTTGTCAACTGTTCTTTCAATAAATCATAACCAGGTGTCATAAGGTATGCTGCAATTTCTCTTAATACTTCTTCCAGTGGACTCTTAAGATCTTCAGGAAGCTCTTTTTTTGACCATTTTTCTTCAATGTTATCATTTAAAAAATAATAAGAAGCTTCTGTTTCCAGCTTTCTAGAATATTTTGCAATTTTGGAACCACTGTTTTTCATGATATCTGTTAACTCCCTAAGCGTTTTTAAAGATAATGATGAAGAATACATTTCTCTAGCCCTGTCAGGAAGATTATGGGCCTCATCTATAAGTAAAATATAATTTCCTTTTTCTTCAAAATATCTTCTTAAATAAGCTCGAGGATCAAATAAATAATTATAATCACAGATGATACAGTCTGTAAATTCCGACAAATCAAGTGCCAGCTCATAAGGACAAACTAGATGTATTTGGGCATGCTCTTGAATAATACTTGTATCAAAATGTTCGTTTCGAGATACAATATTCTTAAGGGCTTCATTGATTCTATCAAAATGACCCTTTGCAAATGGACAATGATAAGGATTACATTTAAATTCTTTGTTAATGCACATTTTTTCTTTAGCAGTAATAATAATTGATTTAAGTTTTAATCCTTTTGCCCTTAATATTGATAAAGTGTTTTCAACCGCCTGCCTTGTGATAGTTTTAGAAGTGAAATAAAATAGTGGGCCCGATAATCCTTTACCCATTGCCTTCAGAGCAGGGAATATTGTTGCTAATGTTTTGCCTGTCCCAGTCGGTGCTTGCGCAAAAAGCCTTTTTTTATCTTTAACGGTGTGGTATACCATAACAGAGAGTTTTCTTTGTCCATCTCTAAAATGCTCAAATGGAAAGTGCAAGCCTTTGATAGATTGGTTTCTTACCCTGAGCCATTCATCTTTTATCTGCAACCACTTGGTATATTCTGTTATCAGTTCATTGATAAATTGTGTAAGGATTTCTTTGGAATATGAGAATGAGAGATGTTTCATCTCGTCATCATCAATATTATAGTAGGTGATTCTCAAATCGATTTTTTCTAATTTCTCTTTTAACAGAACCATGTATCCATAACACATGCATTGTCTAAGATGATTTTGATCTAAAAGCTCTGTAATATCCTCTAAAGGTATACGAGTTGTTTTGATTTCATCAACGGTAATTTCATTTTTATTTCGATGAATACCGTCAGCCCTGCCAAAAAGGGATAACATAAAATCTTTTTCCTTAAAAGAACAACTAAGATAGACCTCACTTTCAAATTGTCCTGGAAAGCTTTCTTCGTATTGTTTTTGTACTTTTTTATGAACTTTTAAACCGATTTTACCCCTTTCTGAAAGATCTGGAGCGTTGAATCTGTTATCAAGATTGCCTGCTCTATAAAGGAATCCGATAATATCTCTTACAGAAATTGTGTGCTCTTTTGTCAATTTTGTTCACCATTTACAATGGAATTGACATTCTTTTTAGAAGCATTTTCAGTTATCGGAGAATCATCTCCATAAAGAATAAACCCTCCCCAAAGCCATGAGGGCGCTTCACCCCATTGTTGTCTAAATGTCTTAATCATGGTTTTTTTTGAAAGTTTCAAGGCTTCTGATTTTTTCATTCCCAATGCAAGTTTATTATAAAAATCTGACATCAGATTTACAGTAAAAAAATCCGGTACATTCCAAAGACTTACCAAGACTGAAGATACACCAGCTGAAAATAAAGCAGAACATAATCCCATCACACCTTGCCCGGGGTTTATTTGGCCTTTTCCGGTTTTACAGGCAGAAAGCACTACAATATCACAGTTATTAAGATTGAGTGATAAAATGTCCATCCCTGTAAGCATGCCATCTTCAAATAATGGTGGTATGGATTCACCTCTTAATATATTGTTAATTCCGCTTAAAGCTATACCGCATCGTGAGAAAGGGTGGATATCAATACGGTTTTCAAGATAAAAGCCATGTGTTGCAAAATGTAAAATTTTTGGCGACTCTAAATTTTTCAATTCACTGTCATTGACTGCTTCATGGTTGAAGTTTATAATGGAATAGATATTGTGATTTTTAAAAACAGTGTGGATTTCTTTAGCTTCATCAGCTGTACCAGGAAGTTCTGGAAACTGGGTTAACTCATTTCTAAATAACGTATGTATCGTTTTTTTAGTATCGGGGTTCTCATCAGTTTTTGTACTTTTTTTTATTTCAAAATAAGGATCAGCAAATATTATAATCTCCTCATTATTATTTTTTTTCTTATTTTTGTTGTAAATGAGTTGTCTTCCGGAATTGACATATTGAATACGGTAGTTCTCTATCAAATAATTTCCATTTTCACAGATAAGTGTTTCAAATGGAAGGTTAAAAAATTCTCCATCTGGAGAAACACAAAAAGTATTTAGTTTTGAATGATCAAATTGAAACTGATTTTTAAAGAGAACTTGCCAAATTTTTCTTAGAGCTGATTCGGGTGTTAGTTCTTTGTCTTCTTTAAACGAATTATTAATCTCACCCCGATTCAAATCGTTCCTATTTGAATCGGTTTTTTTTATCAAATCTTCAATTTCTTTTGCGTCTTCTAAAATTAAAAAACTTGTTTTATTATTACTAAGATAAAAAATAATATAGCTCTCATGACTCCCTTCTTTATCTGTCACAAAAAAATCAAAAAAACGAAATTTAAAGATGTCTACAAATAAGGTTTTTTCAGGTATTTTATTTCTTATGATTTTCAGCGTTGCGCGCTTTGTTTTCAGCTCTAATGAATAAATTGGCACCAGATTGGATATCCTGTTTTCCAATATTTCTGCTTCGGAAATTAAATCCAAGATCTTTTTTTGATTTTCTTCAGGGCTTTCTGGAAAATAACCTTTTGTTGTTCTCAATACAATTTCTTCTTTAGTTTTCATCAGAGTTTGGAAAAGATTTAAAAGGTGAGGGTCCTCTTTTTTTAAAATATGATTTAATCTTTCTATACCGGCATCAAAAACAATAGCTTTTCTTCTTAGCAATAACTCAAAAATAATGTGCATGTATTCCAGGATTATTGCATCCGCTTCCGATTTTTCCTTTACCAAGAGGTTAAAAAGACTCAATAGTTGATTCAATTCATTACTTATTTTTTGATAGAAATTCCAAGCATAATCCTTTGAAAAGGATGTTGAAACCTGAAGGAGTATTTCATTTTGCAATTCTGTTGCTTCCTTAAATTTTTTAAACGCTTCATCTTTTTTATCTAAACGAACGAAAATTTGCCCTAATAATCCTAATAGTTTTGTATATTGAATATGATTTTTACCGGTAGTTTTTTTTTGTAAGGAAATTGCTTTGGTTATCGTTTCCAGTGATTCACTCAGTTGATTTCTGATGAGTTGTATTCTGGCTATATTTGCTAGAATTTTTATTTGAAGTTCAGGTGTTGTATGGGGGTCTAAACAATTTTCAAGAAGTTTCAAAGCTTTTTGAGTTTTTCCTGACTTGCCTAAAAAAACCGCATAATTAACAGTTATCTTTTTAGAAATAATCGGAATAAGACTTTTATCGGCTTTTAGAAGATGTGAAAATCCGCTTTCAGCCATTTCAAGTTTATCAAGTTTTATTTGACTTGAAACAAGATTGTTGAGGGTTGTAATCGTCTTTGGATGATTTATTCCAAAATTCTTTCGAGTGTATTCAAAAGAATTTTTCAGATATTTTTCTGCCGATTCATAATTTCCCGTTTCCAGATAAAGTACACCAAGGTTGTTTTCTATGTTATCTGTTAATTCATGAGTCATGTTCAGCTGAGAAATTTCCAGTGCAGTTAAGTACTTTTCCATGGCCAAAGAATACTTACCCCAATATTGATACATAAGTCCGGTATTCCAAAGTGTTTTGATATAATCTTCTATATGTCCGCTGATTTTACTTTCGTAAATCTGCAATGCTCGAGAGAAAATTTCTTCTGCATCCGTAAAATTTCCAAGTTCAGTGTATAATAATGCCAAATTCGTATAAGATTCTATAGTATCTGGGTGTGAATCACCATACAGTGAGTTCCGAATGTCAAGTGATTTTTGATATTGAGTCAATGCCGAGTTAAACTTACCTTCGTAATAATGCAGTTCGCCTAACAAGTTCATGATAAAAGCAAGGTAGTCTTGATTAGGCAATTTTTTTTCATTTTCCTCTTTTAATAATTTTTCTAGGATATTTTCATCATTTTGATAATCCCCAAAAAAAAGACTGATATTATTAATTGAAGTAAGTAACTCCCTCTTTGATGAGTAGTTATAAGCATCTTTTAACAAAATCTCATCTATCAATCGTTCTGTAAAGGCTTGAAATTCGTTCAATTTTTTTTGCTTGGCGAACTCTTCCATTTTTTTAATGGTACTTTTAATCTGAGAGTTTTCCATAATACCTCTTTATTCTTGATTATCAGGTTCTATAGCCAGTATATATTTTCCTGGATTTAACCCTTCTATTGTTATTTCATAAACATCGGAAGTTTTGATTTTTCGAGATAACCGAATAACAGGTTCTCCTTTGTGAAGTGGTATAAGTAAAAATAAAGGAGATGAATTAGAATTTTTTTGACTTTTGCAATTGATTTTAATGCTTTTTTCTTCTGAAAGAGCTTTAATTTCTAAGATATCTTTTTCTCCAATTTGTCCATGAATTGAATTTTCTATTCTTTTCTCAAATCTTATATCAGGGTTGCCTCTCATAGCAAATGTTTCTAAAGGGTAGTTGAAAGACCATTTTGTTTTATTGTCTTTGGTTTTTTTGAAAATAAGTTTTGTGATGTTTGAAATACCGTTATATGTAGTATTTAAGAAAACATCAATTGTATTGTCTCTAAAAGATTGCCAATCTTTCATCCATTTCATGATCCTTTTTTTTACATCGTTTTCTTCCTTTTGAGCTGCTTTTAAAACTTTCAACAATAGCTTTTGTTCACCAGTAGGGCTTTCTACAAACCATTGATGAAAAGAGATTGAAAAATCCAGTGTCTTAGTAACTTTCTCAAGACAGGCATCACAGTTAATCAGGTGTTCTTCAATCTTAAGAATCACTTCTGTTTTCATTTTTAGTGATGTTATATCAGTTTTTTCTGATAGTTCATGAGTTCTTTTCATAAAGAGATATTCTGAATCAATATATTGTTCAATTTCATCATCTGTTAAATGTCTGTTCATGTTAACACCTCACAATTTTTCTCTAATCAAAAGTTAATACTCTTATTTTCATGACTTGTCGCATGAACATTTAACTTTCAAGCACCTTTTTTCTCACTCTTTTAAAAAGTCTGTGATTCCAATCACGAATATTTTTTAAAGGGACTTTACCAAAAAAAATCTTTAAGGGTAGTCGTTCCAATCTTTCGTCCAAGTATCTTTCAAGTTGACTTCTAGATCTGTGATCTTTGCTTGGTATGATTTCTTTTAATGTCAAAGATAATTGCTTTTCCAGAGGTAGAAACAATTTATCTAATTCTTCTTCTTCATGAAAGGAGTTTTTTGTAAAGGAGTTTTTCATCTCTTGAAAAATTTTTGCGATTGATAAATCTTCCAATCGTGTAATATCTGTTCTGTCATTTGTAGTTTTCGTTAGTAATACTACAAGAATTTGCCAGGGGTATCCCCCTTCGAGTACTATTTGTTCAATCATAAATTTCTCGAATGTTGTTTTTTCCTGAACTTCTTCTGGTGAAGGATCAGGAGAAATAGCCCAAAAGACACCTCCAGTGTCATTTTCGTCATGTTCGTTAAAATCAGAGACTAATGTTTCAGGACGAGTTGTTTCATCTTTGATTAAATGATCAGCAATAGAAATCAAATAACTGAAAAGAGTTCCCTTATAAGGAGAAAAATTATTACAATAGTGCTGGAATCTTTGAAAAGTTTCCATTGTTAAATCATGACACTTGCTATTAAAGTATTCAGTTCCCTTCTTTCCGTAAAGATTTTTTGCAATATATGATTTGACAGGAAGATTATATATTCGAAATAATTCATTCATACCAGATTCCTTATTTCCAGAAACGAGGTTTAATAATAGTAAGTCGAGACTTATGCTGAAAAGCCATGAGCGAAAAGTATCCATCTGGTCATTTTCACTATCATTCATTAAACTGTTGATTCTAGACCAAGAAATCATACGTGTCGCAGTTATATTTTTTTGAATCACCTTTTCAAGCTTGTTTTTGTCGCTGATTTTGTCTTTAAAGTCTTTGTTTAAACGCAGCTTTATTCTCGCTCTAAGTCTTGTAGAAAGAAAAGGAGTTTGCTGGTTACTCAATTTCATATAATCAATGTGGATTTTTTTAATATTACCAAGTAATTCTTCGTAAGCCATCCTGACCTCCGATGAAATAATTTTTAACCATTTTTATTATTTTAACATACCTATGATTTCTTATAGCTTGTCAGCTGAAGATAAGTTGAATTTCTGTTTCAGTGAGTTCTCTGTATTCTCCATGTTTTAAAGAAGGATCTAATTTCAATGAGCCTATGGCTATCCTTTCAAGTTTAATGACTTCAGCTTGAATGTATTGGAACATTCTTTTTACCTGGTGAAATTTCCCTTCAATTATCCCAATACTAATTGTTGCTATACCATTTTTTTCATCTAAAACTTGAAATGAAGTCACGGGTTTTGTTTTAAAATCTTTTGTTAATTCCATGCCTTGAAAAAAAAATTGGATTGCTTCGTCTTTAAAATTGATAACATCTGCTTTGTATACTTTTGAAACCTTTTTTGATGGTGAGATGATAGAATGCACTAATTCACCCTGAGTACTAAGTATCATTAATCCGGTTGTATCAACGTCCAATCTTCCTGCAATAGCGTATTTAGGATGTGGCTGTTGTATTAATTCAATAACTGAGGGATATCCCGCTTCGCTTTCATTAGACGATACATAATCTTTTGGTTTATTAAGCATAATTGTACTTACCGGTTTGGAAAGTATTATTTTTGAGTTAAGCTTAATTTGTGTGCTTAATGTGACTTTTCTTGAAGGATCACTACAAATCCCTCCATTTACAGACACGATACCATCTTTTATTAATTTTTTTATTTCAGTTCTCGAACCATAACCTGCGTTGGAAAGATATTTATCAAGTCTTATCACCAATTTTTACTCCCTCTGGCAAAATGAATTTCTAAACAAATCAAACGAACTCTTTCAAGCATAAATTCTTCACTGGAATGAATCAAATAACCGGTTGAAAACTTATTCAAATCTACGATTCTTGGATCTTTGACAAATATAACTGATTTATCTGTTATAGCAGAAGGAAGCGGTGTATGAAAGACTTGGAAATCCTTTAAAGAAAATCTCTTTTTTAATTGGATAATTGAGGCTATTAATAATTCCCGTCTCAAGGCTTCTTCATCTTTTATTTGACGATGCCATCTCCAATCAAGTTTTTTTAACAGAGTTGGATAATACGATATTTGTCCTGAATCTTCTATAATGGCTAACTCCATTTCTTCAAAAGTTTCTACTTTTCCTTTATAGGATTCAAGTAAGATTGCTGGAAAAACCTTTCTATATTTTAAGTTTTGAATAAGAGAATCATTCAAACCATATTTTGCACTTAAAACTGGAAAAATACCACCTGCAGTAAGTCCATCGACTATCCATTCAATAGTTTGTGATGCTCTAAAAAGATTTACAGAAAAAAAAGGGGCAATGATTTCATCATAAGACCCTTTAAGATACTCGATTTCTTGTGGTAGTAGTTCAGAGTAGCCAATAACACAAGCATCAGCTTCAGCCAATCCGGCTTTTTGGGCTAACAACAAACCAAATTCAAATAAAAGTTCCGGACTGGTTATACTTCCTAAAGAAAAAGGAGAGACATTATCTAGATAAAAGGGTAATTCCGGATAATAAATGGTATAACCGTTTTCCGTAATCACATTTTGTTCAGAGAAACTAATCGAGCAGATCAGAAAAAATATGACTAAGAATGTGATATACACCTTCTTCGTTATTGGTTTTTTCAAGGCAAAGACTTGCGGCTTTTTTAAGTTTTTCGGTTGCATTAGCCATAGCGATGGAATATCCGACCACGTTGAATGCAAAAATATCATTATCACCGTCTCCTATCATAATAGTTTGCTTTGGATCCAAATTGAGGTATTTTAACAATTCCAAAACGGCAATGCCTTTATTAGTGGTCTTGGGTATATAATCAAGGTATATGGAAAAGGATTTGAAAATGTTTGTGTTTGCCGAAAAAAGTGTCAGACTTTCTTCCTCAATTTCTGAAAGGAATTGAGGACTGCCAATAGCAAGAATTTTGTCTATCTTTTCGCCTTTTTTGATTAATTCGGTAAGGCTGTCAACCACATGATACTTCATCCCGGCATGGATGGAATAGTCTTTAATTGCATCATTATCTTCTTCTACAATCAGTTGATTATTAACGTAAACCTGACGATGGCAGTCTTTTCTTCGAAGGTATTCAATAATTTCAAATGCAGTTTTATTATCGATAAAATGATGAAAGATCGGGTTTTCCTGATCAGGCAGTGTTATTAAACTGCCATTATAACTGACTATGGGAAATTTGTCACTGCCAAAATATTTGAGAAGAATATGTTTTGCTGACCCCAGCATCCTACCTGTGCAGAAAATGATAGATATTCCCTTATTTCTGATTGTTTTTAAAAGATTAACGGTTTTATCCGATATCCTTAGCTTATCATCCAAAACCGTACCATCAATGTCTAGGACTACTGTTTTATAATTCAACTCTATTTCTCCTTTCGATAATTAACTAATTTTTGCGAAAAACACTATTATATGATAATCTTGTGATTTTGATTGATATTTTGTATTTCTTCATTGATACTGTTTAAAATTCCATTCGGGTCCAATCCAGCTTCTTCAAGTAAATCTTCTCTTTTTCCATGAGTAGTAAAATTTTCGAAACCAAGAATTTTTGTACTTTCAATCTGATGATTATAATTGTCCCTCAGATAATTGATGAGAGAATGTCCAAAACCCCCTGTTTTTATTCCCTCTTCTATTGTAACAACAATCTTTTGCTTGTTTGAGCCAAAAAGAGTATGGATCAGTTCCAGATCCATTGGCTTAACCGAAGTGACTTTCACCAGTTTTATGGGAAAATTCATGTGATTGATAATTGTTTGACAGGATTTGAACATTGTTCCCAATGCAAAAATGATTATTTCGTACTCCGCTCCGTGTGAAGTATGATATATGACTTCCCATTTCTCGGGATTTATTTTTTTATTATCAGTAATTAAATGCTCAATTTCCTTATAGGAGATATTTTCTTTTTCTCGGGGATAACGGATAAAGACAGGTGTATGGACATTCCAACACTGACGTGAAAGATGATTCATTATTTGAATCATAGTACGAATGGAGTCTGGAGAGTAGATTTTAATATTTGGTATGGGGTTGAGCATGGCGATATCGAATGTTCCATGGTGAGTAGGGCCATCGCTTCCAACAAGTCCTGCTCTATCAACACCAATAATTAGAGGAATCTTTTGAAGTGCTACATCATGAATAATCTGATCATAAGCTCTTTGCAGGAAAGTAGAATAAACAGCATATACCGGATGATAACCTTTTAACGCAAGACCGGCAGCAAATAGCATGGAACTTTGTTCTGTAATACCTAAATCAAAAAATCTTTCCTCGCATGATTCTTTAAAATGATAAAGTCCTGTGCCTATATCCATTGCTGAAGTAATTGCGACTAATTTTTCGTCATAATCTGCCATTTTTGCAATTGTATACCCGAAAGCATCACTAAATGAAAGTTTTTCTTCATCTTTATTTTTAGTGCCATTAGTCTTTTCGTGCGGGCTTACTCCATGAAATATATTCGGTTTTTTCTCAGCGTAATCAATACCACAACCTTTTTTTGTGTGTATGTGTAACACCACAGGTTTCTTGTAGCCTTCTTTTATATTTGATAAAACACGTACTAATGTTTCAAGATCATGTCCGTCGATTGGGCCAAGGTACTTAAAACCCATAGCTTCAAAAATGGAATCCGGTAATAAGTTGTGTTTCATATTATCTCTAATCCACTCCAAAATAGCTTCAATTCCCGTTAAATGAGTTTCATGCAAGAATGTTTTTAGTTGTTTTTTAAAAGTATTGTACCCTTTACCGGTTCGAATAAGGGAAAAATTATTGGCAAAAGACCCCACATTATCGGATATTGACATGCCGTTGTCATTGATAATAATCTTTAAATTACTTTTTTGTCCGACAACCTGATTTAACGATTCCAGCGCATTCCCTGAAGTAAGAGCGCCATCACCAATTACTGCGATAACTTCACCGGGTTCTCCGGCTAGCCTTTTAGCTTTTTCAAAGCCAAGAGCTGCAGCAATTGAAGTACCAACATGACCTGCACCAAAAGAATCATATGGGCTCTCAAAAATATTTGTAAACCCACTCAATCCGCCTTTTCTTCTGATTGTATGAAATAAGGGAGCTCTTCCGGTGAGAATCTTATGCGTATAAGTTTGATGGCCGGTATCCCAAACAAGAATGTCTTTTTCAGGAAAATCAAAAACACGGTACAAAGCCAATGTCAATTCTACGGTTCCTAAATTTGAAGAAAGATGCCCTCCGTTTTGATGAACTGTTTCAACAATCATACTTCGGATTTTTCCAGATACCTCTCTTAATTCTTCTATATTGGAATTTTTAATAACATCAATTAAATTCATTTTATCAAAAGGATTTGCCTGTGTTTCATTCATCTTCAAGACTTCCTCTAATTTCTTCTATTTTGATTTCCGATTCTTTCAGTTGTTGTTTTGCACTTTTATATAGATCAACCGCATATTGATATTTTTTTATTGATTCTTCTAAAGAAATATCATCTTTTTCAAGTTCTTTGGTGATTTCTGATAGTTCCTCAAGCATTTTTTCTATTTTTTTCTTGGTTGCCACTTTATCCCCTCTATCTGTTTTTTATCAATTTAACAATTTTTGAATGAGCCGCTCCATCTTTCAGGTGGAACTGGACTGAATCGCCCGTTTTTAATTGTACCACACTATTTACAATAAATCCGTCTTTTTCGATTTTGGCAAACCCTTTTTTTAGATACCTTTTGGGATCATTGGCCTTAATTTTTTCAGAACTGATGATCAAACGGTTTTCCAATTGTTTAAATTTCAAAGATACCGTAGGATTTTTGAGATTTCTATTTATGGTAGCTAACATGTTTAAAATACCTTCTATTTTGTTTCTAACGGCAAGTGAAATTTTTTCGATTGAAACATTTATTTCGCGTTGCCCGTTTGATATTATTTTCAAAGGGTCCAAATGAGGTAATATTTTCATGAGTTGATTTAAGTCTGATTCGAAATTTGCCTTTTTTTTGACTATCAAGATAAAGATTTTTTCCAATTCACTTTTTTTAGATTCTACAAGAGATTCCAAATCAGGTGTAGCGATCATTGCTGCTGAAGTAGGTGTTGAGCCAATAGAATCAGCAGCATATTCACAAAGCATATGATCAGTCTCATGGCCTACACCAACAATAATCGGTTTTTGGCTATTGCGAACCGCTTTAACCACACTGGGATGATTAAAGCACCAAAGATCTTCAATTGAGCCACCGCCTCTTACCAGTAAAAGTAAATCAGCTTTTGAAAAGTTTGCATTAGAAATAGCTCTAACAATCTCTTTTTCCACATTTCCTTGTACTCCGGTATGAAAAACCAGGATCTGGCATTGGGGATATCTTTTCTCTATTGTTTTTAATACATCGTGCAAAGCTGCACCATTCCTCGAAGTGATCACACCAATTGTATCTGGGAATTTTGGCAAAACCTTTCTTTCTTCAGGGGTTTTGGGTATGATTTTTTCTGCTATTAATTGATTTTTTATCCTTTCATACTCCAGCATAAGCAAACCGACTTTAGATATTTCTCTCATAGATTTGATGTAAAATTGCAATTCACCTCTATTATCATAAATTGAGAGATATCCATAAGCTTCAACAATGCTGCCTTCCTTTATTTTTGTGGATATTTCGAAGGGTACCATGAAATAAACACATTTTAATAGTGCATTTTCATCCTTTAAATTTAAATAAGCATGTTTTCCGTAAACTTTAAAAGTGCCTATTTCTCCTTTAATTTGGATAAAACCACCAATTTCTTCATTTCTCTCGATTGTTTCCTTTGTCTTTTGAATTATTTCAGTCACAGTAAAAGACATTCTTTCTCCTTATCAATGAAATAATATTTATTAATATTCGTCAGTTGTTATACCCTAAGGGGGTATTATTTCGGAGGTGTTTTTATGCACAAAAAAATTATCATTTATTCTACTCCCAGTTGTCCACATTGTACATCTGCAAAAAGATATTTTAAGGAACTGGGCATACCCTTTAAAAATTACGATGTTTCCAAAGACCAAAGTGCTGCAGAAAAAATGGTTAAAAAAACAGGACAAATGGGTGTTCCTGTTATAGAAATCGGCAACCAGGTTATGGTCGGTTTTAATAGGGGCAGGATAGATAGAATGCTGGGTGTTTAACGAAAAAGGAGCTCGCTCCTTTTTCAATTTTTTTCAGTTTGTAAACATTTAAATAACAGATCATCAAAGTCTTTAGTTTTATTATCAACTGATATGATTAAGTTTTTCAATTCAATGTTTATTCCAATCTGTTTTATTTTTTCATCATTGAAAATTTTCTCACAGATTTTTTCTATTTTAATTTTTGCATCATTTTCCTCAAGATTACAAAAATAAATTAAAAAAGTACCTTCTCTGTAAATACCTACAATATCACTGGTTCTTACTTTTGAAATGATAATTTCTGAAATTCTTTTAAGGATGATTTTTGCAACTGATACCCCGTATTTGTCTTTTATTATTGAATAATTCAACATTTCAAAATACAATAACATACCCTTTTCATCATAACGCTTTACTTTTTCTATTTCTCGATTAACCATTTCACTGAAAATTGTAAAATTTTTGGTTAAACTCAATTCAGCTGGATTCAACCCCTTTTTAACCGAATATATTAACGCTATATATCTTGAAGATAACTCAAACAAAGTTTTACGTATATCCGAAAATTCTGCGGTTCTGCTAGGTGAAAAATCAACAGAATAATTGATAGTATGCTTTCCGAGTTCTAAGGTATTACATAATTTCAAATCATTTACAGATAAACGATTTGAATCTTTTTCTGCCTCTTTTTTATAAATCGTTTGATCATTAATCTTTAAAAACAAAGAATTGTTTGGTTCTGTTTTTTCAAATGTTATACAAAAGAGCTTTTTGATGGAATCGAAAAAATCAAAGTTTTCTTGATTCATTAAATTATAAAAATCTTTTTCAAGATATTCAAGATCATTTTTTATTTCAACCAATTGTTCAGAATATAAAGAAAGCTTCTCAACATATCTTTTCATAATCCCCTTATTTTTTTCGTAATCAAGAAATTTTTCATTTAGTTGTTTGAATAAATCGTAATTAAAATCATCAACATCTTTTAATGAATCGGGCACTTTGTTATTTTTGAGAATGTATGATAATTGCTTTTCAGTCTCTTTTCTTTTCTTTTTGCTATCCTTTTTTTCCATATTTTCAATCAGGAATATCGTGAGAAGACCAAGTCCAAAGGGAATAATGGAGTAAATAAATAAGGGAAGAATTTCTTTAACAAAAGGGATATAGGTAATGTAGTGAAAATTGTTCAGTTGTTCCCAATGACTTAGATACATTGTTGAATCTACCAAGAAAAGGGAACTTGTTATCCAATTAATTTGGCCTTTTTCAAAATAATTAATTGGTAATATATCATTGTTTTGAAAGATAAACCCATTATAATTTGAATCAAACATTAGAAAATGATCTAATTCGAGATTTTCTAAGTTATCCTTCAAAAACTCCTGAGCAGTTTGTGTTCCCACATATACTCTGTTTTTTTCAATGATACCCATATCAAAACAAGTCTCATCAATTAATGGATCATAATAAAAATCTGACAGTACAATTTTATCTGTTTTTATTTGTTTGTAAATTTCATTGTATTCAAAATTTGTAAGAGCTGGAATAAGTTCACCATACTGGAGTAGGATTTCCCCTTCAATATCTGAAACGACTACCCTTTTAAAATTTTCAGGGTTCGAGACCATTTGAATGGCATTTTGATTATAAAGAGTATCAAATAGATTTACGAGATAAGTTGTGCGAGAAACAAGGTTTTCCTTAATTGCATTATAACTTGTAAAACCGTAGAAAAACATATAAACTAAATAGATTAGAATCCAAAAGATTCTTAATCCGTTATATGTAATTTTAAAAAAGGTTTTCTTTTCTCGCATATTTCTCCTTTTTTTATTCTGCCAAATCGACTTTATCGATTACCTTCAATCCATTTTCAGTGAATGAAACACGATAAACCGGTGTTAAAATCATATCATTAATCAGATCAAAATCCGCGCTTGGCCTTTCTTCCAAATATTGTTTTAGTTCCTTGATCCCCACCTTATTAAATTGAATAAAGCAGTTTGCTAGCGTTCTGCTTATCATTTTTAAGATGTTTGATTTATTATTAAACGCATTTGTTTGAGCAGGATTCGAGAAAGCAATCCCATTGACGCCATATGAATTAGAACCTGTATAATAACCAACTTTATCGCTGGTATTTTGTGAAAATAAGATAATCCTGTCACGTGGGAATCCAACTATTTCTTCCAGCAAAGCGATTGTTGATTTTTCATTTAAATCAATGAAAATATACTCCGGTTTCTTAGTAGAAAGTAAATCACCAATAGAGCTTATTGATGTTTTAAGTTCTTCATCTTCATCAATGCTGATAGTTGTTTTTTGACCATTAAGGTACATTTCTATCTCAGAATTTCTGAAAATTTGCTTTTTATTATTGATTATAAGAATGTTATGATTTCGCTCAAGATGGAACAATTTATTCATGGCTTCCGCAATCATCTTTGATGATGGTGAAAGGTACAATATTTCCTTTCCTTGATTATTCTGGGAAAGGGCGTCTTTAAAAAAAGTAAAATACAAAGGAGTTTGATAAGCAGTCATATTTAAAAAAGACTCATAGGTTTCTTTTTGATCAAAATCACAAAATATGATATTTGATGCTCTTGATTTGACAACTTTTTCAATATGCTTATTGAAATCCAAAAAATTATCATAATAAATAGTTTGATATTCTAGTTGATTGATTGGTAAATTTGTATCTTCCGTGATTTCACGGTAGATTAAACCGTAATCATCAGAAATTGAGGCTTTTTTATCCTGCTGAATTAAATAACTGATTTTTAACTTCTCACCCTTTTCCAACAAAAGAAAAGAAAAAATACCTACAATGATGATTGTCAATAAAACGTAAAAAAAGGTATTCGATTTCCTCATTATCCCTGCCTACTTGATAAATATACTCTTACGCCACCGCTTTTAACAAGTGTTTTTACGTTTTTGAAAATTGTCTTCATATATTCCATGATTCTTTTTCCACCTTTGTTATGATAAGCCACTATTTGAATGGTTCCATTTTCTCTTAGAAAATAATAGGCTTCTTTTATGGCCTTCATCCAAACTTCTTTCCCGGCCGCCATTGGGGGATTAAATAAAATCATATCAAACAGATAGTTTTTCCAGGGTGAAAATAGGTCACCGGCTTTAATCTCTATTTCAAGGTTATAATTTAAAGCATTTTCTTTTGCGAATCTTACAGCTCTTTGGTTAATATCACTCATATAAAGATTTAAAAAAGGGTTTTCATTAGCACATACAATGCCCACCATTCCATATCCACAACCCAGATCCAGTAAATCTTTTCCCTTGATCCGACAGTTTTCCAGCAAGCATTCTGTGGCTCTGTTTGCTTTCCCAAATGCAAAAACACCTGATGGACTCTTAAATTTGTAAATGTGCCCATTTTTTAGCTGTAAAACAGTTTCTTTAATTATCAATTTAGATTTTGGTTCTTTTGAGTAATAATGATCATGTGTTGTTTCAGACATTTATCATTCCTCGTCTTCGTCAGGCAGTTCTTCAAGATCATCATCAGATGAGACTGGTTTTGAAATAACAGAATCTTTTCTTTCTCTAAAATAATTAAATGGTATCTCTCGTCTATTTCCGTCATCTGTTGAAGCAGAAACGAACTCTTTGAAGATATTGCAACCCATTACTTTGCAAACTTCTTCGTTATATTGAATGATACTGCCAGGATCTGGAATATCAGCTAAAATTTCCTCATAGTTCTCCAACTCATATTTTAAACAACAGAGTAATCTTTTGCATTGTCCAGATATTTTTGCTGGGTTAATCATCATCTGTTGTCTTTTTGCATCCCTAAGAGTAATCTTATCAAATTCCCGTTTGAATCTTCTACAGCAAACGGGTTGTCCACACATGCCAATGCTGCCGATAAATTTCAACTCGTCTCTTACACCCACTTGCCTGAGTTCTATACGCGTCTTAAAAGCGTGGGCAAGTTCTTTGACAAGTTCACGAAAGTCCACACGACCTTCTGCACTGAAGTAGAAAAGAAGCTTGGATCGATCAAACATATACTGTGCCTTCAGCAATTTCATAGGTAATTTCAGAATCCGGATTTTTTCTTTGCAAATTTCATAAGCTTCTTCTGCATCAAGTTTGTTTTTTTGTTCAGTTTCAATGTCTTCTTTTGTCAAAGGTCTTAATAATGGTTTGACTTCATAATTTATTTTATCCATATCAACCTCTTTTGGACCTTTTATGACTTTTCCCACATCGAGTCCAAAAAAGCTCATTCCTAAAACTTTAGCTCCTCTTTCAAGTTTTCCTTCATATGTGAAATAATATTTTTTTCCAAATTCGAGGAATTCGACCTCGTATACTTTTGCAATCATTCCCATTTTTTACACTCGCTTTCATTAAATATTTTCTGGGTCAATATGATATAGTTTATCATTAACAATTCGCTGTTTAAAGATAATTGATTGATGTTTTTTATTTCTTCCAAAAATCTGATGTAGTTATAAATATTATTTTTTTTAATAATATGAGGGAGATTGAGGCATAACTTTGTCAAATGAGTATAACTAATATTCCCTAATAACATGCCTTCTTGAAAATTCATCATGATATATATAATCATTTCAGTTATCGAAAAGAGCACTTTAAAAAAAGCATTATTAAATGAAGTTGTAGATGTTATTTCATGCGAACCCTTGTAGAGGCTTTTTTTATTTATAAGAGATTTAAATGAAATTATCAGGTTTTGAACTTCTTCAGAGGAATGAAAAATAACATCCGATATCATCTTTTCAATAAAAATTAATGCATATAACTGCTTTAAAGAATTTCTTTGAAACGTGATACCGGCCTTGTACTCCAATTCATATTCACCGCAACTTTGGACAAGTTCCTCTGTAATTTGATAGAGTGTTTGCTGTCTAATGGTAGAGATGTATTGCTTCTGTTCTACCTTTGATAATTGAGAAAAATCCAGTAAAACATCAAAAGATATTTGTCCCAACCATCTTATCTCATCACAAAAAAACGCATCCAATTCTTTTAAGGGTTTGTTTGGTATATTGATACGAAATAATCTGCTTTTGATGGTGTTCAACAAAGTTTCATAAGCACAACTAGTACAAAGAAATAAAGTATCATGACCGGGTTCTTCAATGACTTTTAAAAGCGAATTTTGAGCGTATATATTCGCATTCTCTATATTTTGAATAACTGAATACTTATGTTTTAAATGTTCTTTTTTCAATGTTGAAAATTTAATCATTTTCCTAATATCATCAATCTTAACTGATTGCGAATTGGATACAATTTCATAAAAATCATTGCTGTTTATAATTTCACGATAATTTCTTTCTTCATAAGCAGATAAAAATAGTTTCATAAAAAAAAATAACAACGTTCTATCATTCCCGGATAAACAAATGGCTGGTATCTGTTTTGAATCTGCTAATGAGAAAAGGTTTATCAGTTCCTTTTTATATCTTTCTTTTATTTTATCTTCAATAAATGTAGATTTTATCATCTGTATAAATCCAAAACGAGACCGTTAATCTCTTCAACCTTTCCTGCAAAATTCATGGTGTTTTTTTCGTTATCCATTAAAAGTCCAGCCAGATGATGGATTTTCTCATCCACTTTTTCTGCTACCATGTATAATTTGGGATAATCAACATCCATTCCCATGTCTTCTTTTACTTTATAAAGGCCTTTTTCAATAAACTGCAAAAATTTTTTCAAAGCATCACGATAACCTTGAAAATTTCTGTGTGTGGGGGATCTTGAAAACCTGTTTCCAGCACTTAAAACATACTGAAGGTATTTTTTTGCTTCTTCTTCAATTTGATCCAGTTTTACTTCTCCCAGCATATCAATAAAACCAGACCAAGTATCAGAATTTTCTGTTTTTGAACTGGAACCTTTCAATCTTCTTTTTTTTGCTTTTTCAGCCTTTTTATCTTTATCGATGTTGCTATTAGGAGGATTTACCCTCATTCAATCGCCTCATATCAGGTTTTTTACGTCATAATCAGATTCACTACTGAGTAAACAAAACAAATATCAATACATCTATTATAACATTATATAAAAATGGTTCAGTACTTATGTCTTTGCTTCAATTTTTTTGTCTTGTCATTCAATTTTCATCAACTGTCTGCATAATCTCAAAGCTCCGGAAGCATCATCTGAATATCCTTGGCATCCAAATTCTTCTGCTAATCTTTTATTCATAGAAGCACCTCCTGAAATAATCATAACTTCTATTCCTTCATTTTTTATAAGCTCCGAAACTTCTTTAACTTTTTCTACGGTGGTTGTCATCATTGCAGATAACCCTAAAATATCCGGTTGGTGTTTTTTTACCGCTTCTAAAATATTTTTCGAAGAGACATCTTTACCAATGTCAACTATTTCAAATCCTCCACTGGATAAGACAGTGCCTACAATCTTTTTCCCGATATCGTGGACATCTCCTTCAACCGTTGCCAATACCACTTTACCAATTGCCTTAATTGCATTATCCGACATATTATTTAATCGTTCAAATACAGGTTTGGATGTTTCAGCAGCCAGTATTAAATGTGGAAGATAGATCATCTTTTTTGCATATAAATCACCGATTTCATTCATGGCTTTTGCCAAAGTCTGTTGACTAATCATTAATGGTGATCTATGTTTTAACTCTTCATCAACTAATTTGTTTAACTTTTCCCTTTCCCCGTTTAATAAAAGCCTAACAAAGACATTTTCAGTCTCTATTTTCTTAGGTTCTGTCAAATCTTGACCTTTTAGTTTTAGCGCTCCTTTTGTTATGGCAACCAGTTGTTTGTCACCTGTATTCATAATGGCACTGTCAAGGCCCCTATCAATAGATTGAGCAAGGAATGCAGCGTTAATTCCCGTACGTTCGGGCATTCCAAAACTAAGATTAGATAAGCCCATCGTTGTTTTAATGCCTGCTTTATGAAGCATCTCTATTGTTTCTAAAGTTATTGCCGGGTTATTATCAGCTCCTAATGAGAGTACGAGCGGATCAGCCAGGATCCTAGAACGTGAGATAGAAAGCCTTTCGAGTTCTTTGATACCTTCCATAATTTGTCGGTAGCGATCTTCAGCAGTTTCGGGTATCTTTTTTCCCATGGCAAGCAGAATGAGCATACCACCATGACGTTTTAAAAGGGAGGCTTTTCGGCTAATGCTTTTTTCAGTAACTTTTGCTGAATTGATTAATGGTCTTCCAGGATACTCAAAAAGTGCTTCTTCCAAATATTTACTTGTTTGTATATCAAATGACAGGGGGAGGGAAGATATTTTATCCAGATCAATAACAGCCTGTTTAAAATGTAATGGCGTTAGGATTTTTTCTATACCAAAATTCAAATCTAATAATTTCGCCCCTTCCGATTCTTGCGCTTTTGATAGG
>Ga0272443_10001958_pt1 | contig 27817 bp, 23 predicted proteins | sample SSMAcet12_FD_193581 | JGI IMG/M metagenome (GOLD analysis project Ga0272443, IMG submission 193581) | Marine sediment archaeal communities from Little Sippewissett salt marsh, Falmouth, MA, United States - SSM-Acet-12 | ecosystem: Environmental > Aquatic > Marine > Wetlands > Sediment ... | reverse complement strand
AGCGCGAGGGACGCAAGGCAGACGACAAGCGGCAGAGCCGCATAGAGCAGGAACACCTCGCGCCAGGACATGAAATCCAGCAGCAGCGGGGTCAGCCCGAGCGCCACGATACTGCCAACCGCTAAGCCGGAGAAGTAGATGCCAGTACCAAGACCGGGCCTTGCCGCAGCCCATGCCTTGACCATCAGTGACAGACACGGCATCAGGGCCGCCACGCCGATTCCGAGAACAAACTGGCTCACGAGGAGACCCGTGTACCCCGTTGCCAGTGCCCTGGCGCCCGCGGCAAGAGCAGAGGCGACCAGCGCCACTCGCAGGACAGGCAGATAGCCTCGCCGATCGGCAACGAGCCCCAGTGGGAGCCTGGCGAGGAGGATACTGACTATCGAAACCGAGAAGAGCATCCCGAACTGCGCGTGAGTCAGACGCAGTTCGGTAATGAGTACATCCGCCATCGGCGAGACCGAGAAGAGCATCAGGTCCGCCAGGAAGGCGACAGCGAAGGCCAGCGCGAACACAGTTCGATACCGGGGCCGTGCGCTGGTGACGTGCTGTTCCATGGTGATTCGTGCGAAGAGAGGCGCGAACCTCGATTATCGCACGAGAGAGGGTGGAGCATAAAGGCCAGCGCCTTCGGGGGCGTCAGACCAAGGCGGGCAGGCGTGGGAGCCTGCCATAGCTGCCGCCGCTTGACGCAGTGCACGGTATCTACATCGGTGCCTGTATCCAATGTGTTCGTCATCACAGTCATCTGCGGTTCACCGTGCGACGGGAGGGACATGTCCCTCCCCTACAGATAGATGGGCGGTCGGGATCAGCGTGTGGATCATGACAACCATGGGCGGTGAACCATGTCGGTGCGGGCGAGGCATGCCATCGCCCCAACAGAATTGAACGAAAATAGCGGTCTGGATCAGCGTTGGCAGCAGATCATCGATGCGTCGCAGGGGACGGGCACGCCCGTCCCGCCACAGTGCTGTGACAGGCCCGCCGTTGAGAATGCCCTCACACTTCCCCAAGTTCCGTTGTAGGGGCGTATCGTGATACGCCCGTCACACTGTTGTCACACGTCCGGCGCTGTTCGACTACGCAACCCACGCACAAAGCGTTGCTCGTAGGGGCAGGCTCCCACGCCTGCCCGTAGGGATGGGAGGTATCTGTAGGGGAGTCGCAGGCAGCTCCCGTTGCCTTGTACGTGCACAGCGCCGGGCATTTCCCAGACCGGTCAGCAACGGCTCCCGCGTCTCGTGGCGCTATCTAGGGTACGGGAGGGCCGACAGTGAGAACACAGCTCTCCGTAGCCGCTACCCAGTACCCCTGACACGGGCATATCTCCGTTCCGTACTGGTACGACTTGCTCACCGGGTCCCAGCAATAGGTGAACGCCTCTACAGAATCACAGGGATCATCGCCCGGCTCAAGAAACGAGCATACGCCTCCGTGAACCGACCCCACCATGTTCCACCCGGACTGCAGGGCCGTCGTCCATCGATTAACGACCACGCCTTCGACACTGAGAACACGATCGGAGGAAACCGCAACCCAGTAGCCGCCGTCCGGAGTAACCGTGTCCGGCACATCGTATGACCGGGCCACCGGATTCCACGTGTAGACCGCATCGACGCCGGGGAAGACCGCCGACACGGACGGGTCATCGGGCAGCACCGGCACCGAGACCATGTTCCAGCCTGTTGTCAGTTCAAGGTCCACAGTTACCACGTAGCCGAACTCCTGCACGCGGCAGTTCAGAAACTCGGAAACAAAGATTCGGCCATCAGTGCGGATGGCAATGCCCAGAGGCCAATCGAACTCGCCTTCTCCATCGCCAGAGATGCCCCACTGACACAGGAATTGTTTCGACGGGCTGAACTTCTGCACGCGATAGTTGAAGGCGTCAGTGACATAGATGTTACCGGCGAAATCTACCGCGAGATCGAAGGGTTGATCGAACTGCCCTTTGAAGGAACCGCTCATACCCCAACCGTCGCTGAAAACACCTGCCTCACTGAACTCCTGTATGTAGTTCCTCAACGGATCAGAAACGAAGATGTCTCCGAACGCGTCAGCCTCGATGCCGACAGGAAGCCAGAACTGGCCGGGGGCACTTCCGACCGAGCCCCACTCAAGAACGAAGTCGCCATCCGCATCGAACTTCTGTACGCGGTAGTTTCCCGAATCAACGACATAGACACCGTCGTTGCCGCCAATCGCCAGACCGTGAGGAGCGTTGAACTCACCTTCCCCATCGCCAGGACTACCCCACTCCAAGAGGAAATAGCCGCTACTGTCAAACTTCTGGACACGATTCCCCAACACGTCCGCTACGTACACATTGTCGCCACTGTCTATGTCTATTCCCCAGGGCTCCTGGAATTGGCCTGGATCAGATCCGACCGAACCCCATTCGGTTACAAAGTTGCCTGCCGAATCGAACTTCTGAATCCGACAGTTGCCGCTGTCAGCAACGTAGATGTTGTCAGCGGAATCGATTGCGATGCAGGCAGGCTCGTATAGCTCTCCTTCACCGCTGCCCGAAGAACCCCACATCGAAACGAACACCGGAGGGTCCTCGTCCGCCAGGACAGGCCCCGATGGACTGGCGAGCAACGCAAACAAGAAGAACAAAAGAACCAGGAAGATGCGAGGGAGTCGACGCAACAGCATATCCACCTCCTGCCACCACCCGGAACCATGGGGAGCATGGTGCGTATATTGATTCTAGCCCCACCGAGGCGTTATGTGAACCCCTTGCAGGGAAATCCAGCGGGAAGGTCGACACTGGCGCCCAAGAACCATCCACGAACGAAATGAGTATGGTGTCCCCGCATTTCACATGGTAGTATCGCGTTCGCTGGCCGCCAACGGGGCTGGCGGCAGAAGGAGCGACATGTCCATCATCGCATCACAGAGACACCTGTTCGATGTCCCGGAGGAGATAGCCTTCTTCAACATCGCCTACTACTCCCCGCAACTGAACGAATCGACGAACAGGCTGCTCGCCGGCGTACGAGCGAAGAGCCATCCCTGGGAGCGCGTGACCGCAGACTTCTTCGACGATGCGGAGACGATACGAACTCTCGCCTCGACTATCTTCGGCGGCGACAGCGACGGCTATGCCGTCGTTCCTTCAGCATCGTATGGCCTGAGCACGGCGGCGCGCGCCATCGAACCACCTCTGAAGCAGGGCGACCGCATACTGGTTGCCGCCGAGCAGTTCCCGAGCAACGTCTTTCCCTGGCAGAGAACGGCTCAGGAAGCCGGCGCATCGGTGGTCACCGTGCCCAAGCCCGACGACGGGGACTGGACGCGGGCAATCGCTGGCAGCATTGACAAGACCGTGAAAGTGGTCGCAACCGCGAACTGCCACTGGACGAACGGTGCGTACATCGACCTGCCGACCATAGGCAAGGCCTGCCGTGATACGGGAAGCATATTGGTGGTTGACGCGACGCAGTCGCTCGGCGTGATGCCGCTGGACATGGACGATGTCCGGCCTGACTTCCTCGTGGCAGCAGGCTACAAATGGCTGCTGTGCCCGTACGGATTCAGTCTGCTCTACGTGGCGGAGCACTGGCGCGACGCCCGCCCGCTTGAAGAGTCGTGGTTTGCGCGCAGCAACGCCAGGGACTTCACCTCACTGGCCGAGTATTCCTACACCTACATGCCCGGCGCGCGCAGGTTCGAGGTGGGAGAGAAATGCACCCCCACGATCTTGCCGGGCGCCATCGCCGCACTGGAACAGATAGGGGCATGGGGCGTGGAGAACATCGCCGAGACGCTGGCGGCCATCAACGGAAGGATCGGCGCGCACCTGGAGCGGTTGGGCTTCCGGTTGCCCGATGAGGCGCAGCGGTGCCCCCACATGCTCGGGGCGTTCCTGCCCGAGGGGCAGTCCGGCGACCTGGTCGGCGAACTGAGAAAGGAGAACATCTACATCAGCCAGCGTGGCAACGCGCTGCGCTTCGCCCCTCACCTCCACATCAACGGCAACGATGAGAAGCGTCTCATCGAAGCCCTGGACCGGCTCATCGGGTGACGTGCGAGTATCTGTAGGGGAGTTGCTTGGGGCTCCCGTTGCCACGTACGCCCACAGCGTCAGGCATCCTACCGGCCAAGGCGGGCAGGCGTGGGAGTCCGCCCCTACACCGGTGTGTGCATCCACGGTGTTCTCATCAAGGCCATGGGCGGTTCACCGGGCTACGGGAGGGACATGTCCCTCCCCCACGGATAGGGGATGGTGGGTGCCCGACATCGGGCTTTCGACTTTGGACATTGGACTCCCCACCCGCAGCGCCTCGATTACGCCAACCTTTGACCCTATAAGAACATCATGCTACGTTCAGGCACCTGTATGGACACAGAGGAACGGGCCACCTGTGCATCCGTCATCAGTAACTCAGGAATCAGGACAGGACACACCGTGCTGGATTTCGGGTGCGGTGTCGGCAACTACACCATCCCGGCGGCGATACAGGTAGGTCACACGGGAACGGTCTATGCCATCGACTCGAATGCCGGCAAACTCAGGGAGCTGTCCGAGCGCGCCGGCAGGGAACATGTCGACGACATAGTCGAGGTGCGCCACACGAACGGCGAACTGAAGTTCGGTCTTCCGCCCGCGTCAATAGATGTCGTGCTCCTCTACGACATCTTCTGGTACTTCCGCATCGGCAAACAGCTACGGGTTCTGCTTCGCGAAGTACGCCACCTGCTCAAGGCGGACGGCCTGCTCTCGGTCTTCCCCCAGCACATCGACGTCTCGGCCCTTCAACACGAGATAGAGGACGCGGGTTTCGAGCTACAGGGAAGCAGCATTTCCCGAGTCCTCCATGACGACCACCTCGAGTCCGGCGAGATATTCACATTCCGCAAGGCATCCTAGTGACCGGGGCGGGCAGGCGTGGGAGCCTGCCATAGCTGCCGCCACTTGACGAAGTGCACGGTATCTACATCGGTGTGTGCATCCACGGTGTTCGTCATCACGACCTCGTGCGGTTCGCCGCGCGACGGGGAGGGGTATGCCCCTCACTATCCAGACTCGAGACCGTCTGCCCCACTAGCGCCCAGTGATGGACTCGTGCGCCTCGAACGCGCATAATCTCTGGCACCGATTCAGAGAACTGGGAGGCAAACATGGGAGACCAGTATCCGAAGTTCAAAGCAGCCGCAGTACAGACATCACCCGTGTTCCTCGACAGGGACGCTACCGTAGAGAAGGCCTGCACACTGATACAGGAAGCCGCCAACAACGGGGCGAGCCTCGTGGCCTTTCCCGAGACGTTCATCCCCGGCTATCCCTACTGGATATGGCTGGATTCGCCGCTCAAGCATGATGAGTACTTCGCCCGCCTGTTCAAGGAAGGAGTGGAGGTACCCAGCCCCACGACCGACAGGCTTTGCCAGGCCGCAAGGGCGGCCGGCATCTACGTGGTGATGGGCGTCAACGAGAAAGTGCCGACCAACATGGGCACCATGTGGAACACCAACGTCGTCATCAGCCGTGAGGGCGAGATACTTGGGAAGCACCGCAAGCTGGTGCCGACGTTTGCAGAGAAGATGATATGGTCCCGAGGCGACGGCTCCGGCATGAAGGTCTGGAACACCGACATAGGCAAGCTGGGCACGCTGGCTTGCGGAGAGAACAGTAACACACTGGCGAGGTTCGCACTGCTGGCGCAGGGCGAGCAGGTCCACGTGGCCAACTACCCGTCACTGGGACTTGGTTCGGCACTCGGACAGAACACCTGGATACACCTGAGGGCAGGCGCCCACTCGTGCGAGGGGAAGCTGTTCACGATTGTCTCCACCAGTACGGTAGGCCAGGACATCGTTGACATGCTCGGCACCACGGACGAGAAGCGCGCATTCCTGCTGGCAGCCAACGCGTACAGCGCCATCTACGGACCCAACGGCGAGGTGCTGGCCAGCATCGAGGGTGAAGAGGGCATCATCTACGCGGACATCGACATCGAACTGGAGATAACCCGGAAGCAGTGGCACGACATTATCGGGCACTACAATCGGTTCGATGTATTCTCATTGAACCTGAACACGGCAGAGGACCAACCCCTGAAGTTCGTATCCACGGAGGGCGGCGGTGCAGCAGCATCTGACCAGATGGCCCGTCTGCTCGAGCAAACGCGGTCTGAACAGCGGGACCTGAGGCAGGTGGTCGACCACCTTTCCCGTCGACTTGACGTGGAGCAGTAGAAGCAGCGGGGACGCCATACATGTTCTCAACCGGACAGATGTCCGGGTAGCCTGGAACGTTGACAGGGTGTCCCCAGTCCGTACTACAGCTCGCTCTCTTCGATGCCCCCGGCCGTAAGTAGGCTCACCGGCTCCACATGCGCCGAGGGTGAGAACAGCAAGATGTTCTGCACCATGTCGCGCACGTGTCCGAGGAGTTGTTCGCGGGTGACACCGTCGGGCGCATAGGTGACGTACAGGGCGTCTCGGGTCTTAGGCGAGATGCGGCTGCGACAATCCGGGCCGTGAATAACGCTTGAGAGGATGCCGACCCCGTCGCAGGTCAGCATGTCCGTGGCCTTGCACACCTGCTCTTCCTGGTTCATCTTGACGTAGGTCTCATCGCCCGCGGCCGCATCGAGCGTGACGGGAGCAACCACAGAAGCCAGGTCGTGTCCTGCGGTGAGCAGCAGGTTGCTCATCTCCGCCATGAACATCACATCCACGAGGCCGGAAACGGTCGGCAGCGGCCGCTGCTTCACAACTGTGGTCTTCAACTGTCCCGCGACGTGATACGTCTTCTCAAAGCGCTTGTAGTAGGCCGTGTACGCCCGGATGACAGAGTCGGCCTTGATATCTTCAGGATTGGCGAAGCGTGCCCGCAACTCCGCCTCCAGCGCCCGTTTCCGCTCCTCCAGTGCGGGGTGCTCCCGCACGTTCTGTGCTCCGCGCACCACCAGCATAGCTACAGCGGCATTGAGGTAGGCGCTCTTCCAGCGTTCAGAGATGATGAACATGGCGGCTCCTTTGGGCAATGGCCTTGCGCGGATTGTACACGGGTGGGTTGGGGAGTGGGGGAAGTGGACGGGGGAGTGGACCGGATGGACTTAGTGGACCAGATGGACCCAATGGACACGGGCACGACAACGCTATTTGTCGCGTGAAGAGCGGCGACTGTTGTACAACCGCTCCGTGAAGCCGCCTTCGCGTTCAAAAGCCGCTGCCTGGGCTTCGAGCTGACGGCCCAACAACGACGTGGCTACCGCAATCAAGCCTAGAGCACCATTCGCCAGGCTTTCGCTCTCACAAGGCACCTGGCCTGCGGGCCCGCTTTCTGTTCTTCGTCCATCACGTCCATCCGGTCCATTGGGTCCACCTGAGCGGGCCCACTGCAGCCATCCGCGAACGTCCTCCATACGCCGTGGCCTGCTCCCGATCAGTTCAGCCTTGCGAGGGTCATTCCATTCCCACAGGGCAAGTCCGTGTTGTCGAAGGTAGTCCTCGTAGTCAAGCCGTAGTTCCTCCAGGCTTGCGCGCGCCACATTAGTTAGCTTCATTTCGGTAGCCTTCGACGTCCCGCTGGCCCTGCTTCCCTCGGCTATGTTCTGCACGCCACTGCGGGCAGCCTGCACCATCTGGTCGTGGGTGCGGCTGCGCCTGTCGACATAGGTGTCACAGAACAGCACCGTCACATCGTAGACTACCTGCGCCACCTGGAAGCTCTTGAGATTGCGGTAGCCGCCGTGTTTGGGAATGAGAGGACTCTTTTCAGCCAAGGCCTCACCTCCGACAGGCATGATGCCTCTGCGCAACCCTGGCTTCAACCATCGTTTGTAGGACGAGGGGCACTCGTGCTGTCATCCAGGGCTCCTGCCATAGAAAGGGGGCGGCCCCGCCTTTCGGCGTTCCCGCCCGACAATGATTCCCAGCTTCGCCGCGTGCTCAGCCTCTATGCTGGCTGCGTGCCCAATTGCGGGGGTCGCCGTCGCTTGCCGACCTTCTTGAGGCCGCCCTCGGTCAGCGCCGTGGCTGCTGCGATGACCACCACAATCGAACCGTACGTGGCGACCACTTCGAGCGGTCCTGCGTCTGCAGCAAGTCCACCACCGCGATTCTGTCTGCCCTGACCTCCACCCAGTCCCAGTCCATCCTCGGTGAGTGGATGCGTCAGCCAGCCGACGAACTCACTCGTGACCATGCTGTACGCGCCGAACGCCACAGCGGCAACCAAGAAGGTCACCACGAGCGGCCTCGCGACTATGCGGGGCATCCTGAATATGCGTGCGAACATCGTCCTGATGAACGACCAGTGCAGGCCAACGTGCACGCCTACAAGCACCAATGCGAATGCGGCCGCGAAGAAGTGCGCAGACCGCCAGAAGGCATAGTCGCCGTATACGTCAACGAGTATGGTCCTGGATATCATGATTCCGCTCACGGCGATGAATACCATCGTGAGGAGAAGCAGCACGGCCAGCACATAGCCAAGTCTTACTCGCGCAGGCAGAGGCCGCCGGAATATGCGCTTCGTGATGCCGACGATCCACGAACGGTTCAGAGCGTTGTGAACGACGAACAGCCCAATCGCAATGAGCCCGCCGAGCTCGTGGAAACGGATGTTGACTGCGTACTTCTCGTACATCAGCACGAGCAGCGAGACCATCACGACATCCAGGATGATTCGTACTACGTTCTTGTTCAAACCCATCTACCTCCAGCACAAGCTCCTGGTTCTGTCGTGAGTCTAGCGCGCGTGTGTGAAGGTCCTGTGAACATAGCGTCTTTCGGGCACGCACGAGTCGCGCTTCAGGCGAGGCCCGGAACAAGACAGAGGGAACGGCACGCAACTCTACTAGAGAAGCATCGACTCGTGCAGCAGTGTCTGGTCAGATTGCCCCAAAACCTCTTCCGACTGTGCTACCTTTCGCGCATGGTGTCGAAGCGCATGCGCCACACCCTGCGCGACCTCTTCTTCACACTCCCGCCCGCGGGCTTCTTCCTGCTGCTGTTCTTCCGGCTAGGCGAGCCGTGGAGCTACGTATTCCTGGTCCTGTCCATCGCGTTTTTCGTGCTGGCAGTGCGCGTGCTTTTCCAAAGCCGTCAGAAGTAGCAATTCGGCACTTGATCGCGTCAATTCGCACCGTCAGCGCCTTCCGTCAGGACAGTCTATGCACCACCAATTCCGGCGATGCCTTAGCCGGCACGCATCCACAAGATCGGTGAGTTCTATCCTACTATGGATTGGGCAGTTGGCCGATCATTCGGCACTCCAAGTTCAATATACTGAAGTGAAGCCATCTGCACCCATCCTCTTATCACTGTCGACCGGCTCCAGAAGTTCTCGCTCGCCGTGAAGGGTCATCGCCGACGCTCGAAATTCCACATCAGCCCACTTGCCTGATGATCTTGCCTCAGCGAATCATCTGGTTGGGCAACCAAAGAATGATTTGTGGAAACCAGACACAAACAAACAGTGCGATTGCAATCATGCCAAGGAATGGAAGAACGCCCTTCATGATGTCACTCATCTGGATTCCCCATTCCTTTCTCACAATCCCATGAAGGACGAAGACCGTAGGGCAGAAAGGGGGCGATAAGAACGACATCTGCAGATTCACTATCACCATCATCGCGAACCAGAGCGTGTCGAAACCAAGAGCCTCGCTTATGGGAGTGATAATGGGAACCATGATGAAGATTATTCCAATCCAGTCGATGAACATCCCGAGCACGTAGATCAACACCATGATTATGACGAAACTACCCCAAGCACCACCCGGGGCTGAGAGAATGAGGTCAGTTATCACTTGTCCGCAGCCAAGCCCCAAGAACACGCCAGAGAACATGGAGCCTCCCATGGCGATAGCCATGACAAGACCTGTGATGCGCATGGTCTCGTACACAGCCCCTTTGAACGACTGGGGATTCAGGGCTTTGTACCCCAATGCCATTAGGACACTCACAGCCGCGCCGACAGCCGCCGCCTCGGTCGGGGAGGCAATACCGAAGAAGATCGTACCCAGCACCGAAAGAATAAGCACAAGCGGCGGTACGATTGACACCAACAGTGCCCTGATCTTCTTTCCCAGCGGTACGGCCCGTTCCGCCGCAGGCATAGGGGGACCGACGCTAGGGTCCATCATTCCTCGAACCGCTATGTAGGCGATGTACAGGACCGACAATAGTAGCCCCGGAACAAACGCCGCCATGAACAGCTTGCCAACCGAGATGGATGCCGTAGGCCCATAGACCACGAGCATGATGCTCGGGGGAATGAGAATGCCGAGCGTGCCACCTGCACAGACCGCACCGCTTGCGAGTGCTCGATCATAGCCCCTCCTCACCATAGCAGGAAGAGCCAGCAAGCCAATCATCACAACGGACGCAGTCACAACCCCAACTGAGGCGGCCATAATCGTCCCGATAATGATTGTGACGATTGCAAGCCCCCCACGCAGTCCTCCGAGCCAGAGATAGAAAGCTGAAAAGAGGCGTTCGGCTATGCCGGATTGCTCTATCATGACACCCATGAAGACAAACAGGGGGACCGCTAGAAAGATGTAGTCACTCACAACTCCGATAATGCGGCTGTAGAACAATTGAGCCATCCCCGGTCCAAAAGAGAACGCCCCCACAAGCAATGCGACTCCCCCGAGACTGAAGACGAGAGGGTAGCCCAACAGAATCGCCACAAGGAGCCCGACCCCCAGAATCACTGTTGCCAGTTCGGGACTCAAGTCAACCATTTCGCCACTCCTCTCGGACAATCCTGACCTCGCCGACTAGCTGCCCTACTCCCACCAGGAGAAGAAGCACAAATGCGAAGAACATCACAGTCTTGAAGGGAATCATGGAGGGATGCCACATCCCAAGGCGTGAAATCTCCCGTATCTGCCATGCATATACCGCTTTGTCAAACGAGATTTTCACCAGGACTACTGAGAGGGGGAGGAAGAAGACTACGCGGAAAATCAAATTGAGCAGAGCCTGTGCCCTCTGAGACAGGCTCTTGACGATGATATCTACGCGAACATGGCTGCGCTTTGAGTGAACATAGGACAGTCCAATAAGCATCATCATCCCTCCGAGCATGTAGCTCAGATCGAATGACCAGATCGTGGGCGCACTGAACACATAGCGCATCACCACGTCGTACACAATCGCCGCGACGAGCGGGACTATCAGCCAAGCAAACCCATGGCCGAACATCTGCGCGATTCGATCTATCCAATCGGGGTACGACCTTAGCCATCTAATCATTGTTCTGCTAATCCTCTTTCTCGGGCTGACCACACAACACTATCGATGCTGGCGCGCTGATCGGAAACACGCCGTGCAATACCCCGTGGCAAGGGGCACATGCGAACGCACGCACCCCTTGCCAACGATTCTTAACCAAGAACCATCTCTCCTGCTCAGCAAAGAGTCGCGGACGGGTAGCCGTCTAGTCCATCGCCCTGATAGCTACTACATTCGGCTCCATCAGAGTCGATGCACCAAGCTGTTCGATTACGGCCTTCTGCGAAGCAAGCACCTCACCAAAGAACGCGTCCTCGGCGGATGTCTCAGCCCAAATCTCGTCGGTCTTATCAATGATTGCTTTCTGAACCTCGTCGGGCAGCTTGACAAGTTCCACGCCGTAGTCCTCGTAGAACTGCAAGGCTTCACCAGACTTGTACAGGTCCGTGTAATATCCCTTGTAAGCTTGGTGCTGGGCCGCATACTCAACTATGTGCTTGAGGTCATCCGGAAGCTCATTCCAACGATCCTGATTGACCCACATGTGCGAGCCCGTAACACCGGGAGAGTGAATACCGGGGTAGTGCAGATAGTCGGCAATCTCGTAGAAGTGCATTGTCATGTCATTGGCCGGAGTGCTGTATTCAAGAGCATCAATGACTTTGCGCTCCATTGCAGGATAGAGCTCGGAGCCGGACATCGTGACAACCGAGGCTCCGAAGCTCGCGAGTACATTGCCCCATTCGCCATACGTACGAATCTTGAGACCTTTATAGTCCTCGATTGACGTGATCTTACGATTCGACCACATCTCGTCCTCCGGCCCAGCAGTGGTCGAAGGCCCAATCACATGGACATTCAAGTCGGAGTAGAGCTCACGCTCAAACTGGAGACCAGCCTGATCACCTTCGTAGAACCAGGCAAGTAACTGCAACACGGTAGGACCACCTGGATACTGACAAAGGAGGTCAACAACAGGGCCGAACTTGTCCCGGTGTTCGGAGAGACCACCGCAGTGGGCGTCAAGAGTCCCACTTACTGTGGCGTCCAATTCCTCATACGCGGGCACGATGCCACCAGACGCAAAGGTCTCGAACTGCATCCTTCCACCAGACATCTCGGTGATGCGATTGCACATTGCAACCATGTCTTGATGATACGGGAATGCCTCAGGATAGGGAGACTGCATCCGCCAAGTGAATGCTTCCTCATCAGCAGCGGCAGGCGGAGCCGCTTCCTCTTCTTCCTCCTCAGGGGCTTGTTCCGTTTCGTCTGGGGGCGTCGGGGTCGACGCTGGTGCGCAAGCGATGGCAAGCGCGCCAACAAGCAGGATACCGATGATTGCTGACAGCTTTCTAGTCACAACCAATACCCTCCTTCAAATATTTATGCCCACGTGCGACAAGCAACGCTACTTGTCTCACGGAAAGCCGCACACGGCGGCACGTGGCAGAGACCTGCATCGGCATGTTCAGAAAGAGATTCACTGGAGGCCTCAGTAGAACTGAGGAACTCAGCATGCTGCGATGCAGGGATAAGAGGCGCGTAAGTCCAACAACTTGGCTTTGGAAGTGCCTGCCTACCTAGACCCCGTAGGAATCGGGCACCCAGAGAAATGGCACCGTCTGGAACAAGAGCTACTTGGGGAGCCAGCCGTAACCTCCTCCTAGGGTAGGTCGAGCCGAGTCTAGTCGCAGTGATATTCAATGTCAACACCAGAAGATGCCAAATGCACCAAGTCTTGACCGTTGACATGTACACGAACAAGACCTATAGTCGCCGCAGCACTCGGGTGGTTTGGCACGTCCGAGCTCCCCAGGGCGATATGCTTGTCTAGAAGCGGAGTGGCCAAACCAGAAAGGAGAGAATCTTGATGAAGATCACTGCAATAGAGACCATTCGACTTGCCCGTTTCCCGAATCTCATCTGGGTCGAAGTACATACCGACGAAGGACTAATTGGACTTGGAGAGACCTTCTTCGGTGCGGAAGCCGTAGAGGCTCACATTCACGAGTACGCTCCTCGAGTGCTACTTGGGAAGAATCCGTTGCTCGTCAACAGTATCGCTCAGTTCACGCCAGGATATGTAGGCTTCGTCGGCTCCAGCACAGAAATGCGGGCAGCATCCGCTATCGATTTCGCACTCTGGGACCTCTGGGGCAAGGCAACCAACCAGCCGATTCACCAGGTTCTTGGAGGTCGGGTTAGAGATAGTGTTCCCGTCTACAATACGTGTGCAGGTACTCGCTATGTACAAGAAGGAACCGCAGCAAGGACTGGTTCATATGGTCTCAACCAGGAGGAGTCCAAAGGCTATGAAGACCTCGACGCGTTTCTGAATCGGGCAGATGAACTGGCACAGAGCCTGCTTGAGATGGGCATCTCGGGAATGAAGATATGGCCATTCGACTTTGCGGCCGAGCGCTGGCAGGGCACCCATATCACCAAAGAAGAGATGCAGCAGGCCTTGGAACCGTTTCGGAAGATACGTCAGGCAGTAGGCGACAAGATTGACGTAATGGTGGAGTTGCACGCAATGTGGCACCTAACCCCTGTGCGCCGCATCGCACAGGCGCTCGAAGAGTTCAATCCCTTCTGGTTCGAGGACCCGGTCAGGATGGATCATCTTTCCAGCATTGGGGCTTTCGCTCGCGAGACAAGAGTCCCGGTTGCAACAGGCGAAACACTCGGAGGAATCGCCCAATATCGAGAGCTTCTTGAGATGGACTCGGTTGGCTACGTCATCATGGACCAGACCTGGTGCGGCGGGCTCACCGTCGCTCGCAAGGTTGCTGGCATGGCCGAAGCCTGGCACTTGCCTGTCACTTTCCACGATTGCGTCGGGCCAGTCGCTCTCGCTGCCGCCGTTCACTCAGCCATGGCATTGCCCAACTGCTTCATGCAGGAGATAGTCCGCGCGTTCTACTACGGATGGTATGGCGACATCGTCACACAGTTGCCGCCACTCAAGAGCGGCATTATCACAGCACCACAAGGCGCGGGACTAGGGCTGGAACTCCTGCCCGGCATCAAGACGCGCGAGGGCGCCCTGGTGCGTCGCACCGAACTGACCTAGCTCTACAATGAGTGTTGAGCCACAGGATCCTAGGGGGTCAGGCTAAGCAAAGCCAAGCCCCCTCGTTGCCTTCTAGAAATCGGCGAGCCGTGGAGCTACGTATTCCTGGTCCTGTCCATCGCGTTCTTCGTGCTGGCAGCGCGGGTCATGATGAAGAGCCGCGACGACTAGGGGTGTTTGCCTGGCTTTTCGAATCCTATTGGCTAGTACCGTTTGTGCGCTCTCCAGAGCACGAGTAGCCCTAGACCAATGAAAGCAACCTATACCCGGATGGTGTAGCGATATGCCTATTCTTGTATAGGTGAATCACCTACAAGCGGTGTTCCTCGCGGTCAGAATGACATACGGGATCCTCGCCCAGGGTGCAATCCACACCTTCGTCCCGTGACTATCTAGCAGCCAAGAGCATGACTTCAAGCGTTTCGCGGCCCTAGGCCTGTGTTGTATCCTATAACCTCTTGGGTCGGGTCGGGTGGAGTCGCGCTATTACAGAGAATCCCGGCGACAGCACATGTCCGCAACCACCAGAAGACATCCGAACCACCACCAGCCAATGGCTGAGGGACAACCCTCACCGGCAACCGCTACAGTCAGTAGCGAGGCCTATCATCAACTCTTCCACCTGAGCCGCGACGCTCTGTTCACCGTGCTGCCAAACGGCAGACCTCTGGAAGCTAACCCCGCGTGCCTGGAACTCTTCGGCTATACCGCCACGGAATTGAAGAACCTCCGAATGGCCGACCTGTACGCCGACGAAGCCGAGCGAACCCGAATGAACGCGGAGATTGCCAGCGGCGCCGAGTACATCGAGATCGATGTCCGGTTCAAGAAAAAGGACGGCATGGTGATGGACTGCCATTGTGCCTTCCATGTGATGTTCAACGAGGATGGCACGCCTGATACCTGTTACGGAGCTGTGCGTGACATCACCGACGAGAAGCACAATCGCGACGCCCTGAGATTGACTGAAGCGTCCTATCAGACGCTGTTCAACAACACACTCGACGCCATCTCCATCGTCAGCCCTGACGGACTCCTGCTTGACGCCAATGATGCATACCTTCAACTGCTCGGGTACTCTCGATCGGACATAGGCCGAGTGAACGTCGCGGACATATACGCACATCCGGAGGACAGGAAACTCTTCCTCGAGCAGATGGCCCAAGACGGGATAGTCGAGGATGAGACTCAGGTACAGACGGTCGACGGCAGGGTACTGGACATGGCAAGAAACTCGGTCCAGCGCGTTGACAACCAGGGCGACGTCGTCGCGTTCCAGAGTGTCCATCGAGACATCACCGAGCAGAAGAAGCTCGACGCAGCCCTCCGGGAGAGCCACGCCAGTGCTCAGCGCATGCTTGAGGGCCTACTGAATGTTATCGAACAGATGACCGAAACCCGCGATGCCTATACCGCCGGCCACCAGCGTCGCGTCGCCAGCCTCGCAGTGGCGATAGCCAGAGAGATGGGTCTGCCCGAGGACACGTGCGTCTACCTGGTGGACATTGCGGCGCGCGTGCACGATATCGGCAAGATAGCCGTGCCCGCGGAGATACTGTCCAAGCCCTGCCAGCTCAACAGGGCGGAGTTCGCACTGGTAAAGACCCATTCGCAGATAGGCTATGACATCCTCAGTCGAGCCGAACTGCCGTACCCCGTCGCCCAAGCGGTGCAGCAGCACCATGAGCGCCTCGACGGCTCCGGGTATCCGAACGGAATCGGGGCCGACGACATTCTGCCTGAAGCGAGTATTCTCGCCGTGGCCGACGTGGTGGAAGCCATGTCCTCTCACCGCCCCTATAGGCCCTCTCGAGGTCTGGACGCTGCCCTTGAAGAAATCCGCGGAGGTGCAGGCACGAAATACGACCCCGACGTCGTAGATGCCTGCATGTCCGTGTTCGCCGTGAGCGGCTTCAAGTTTCCGGACTGAACCTCCTGCAACCTCAGACCACTCTTCGCTGTCACCATTCCTACTACCCCCTTCACACAAATCGACGTGCAGTGCCTAGAATTGGCCAGAACACCCAGTTAGAATCGCGTCAGTCCCAAGACACCAAAGGGGGAGGCACGAATGAGCTTCAAGCATGACCACATCCACATAACGACCCAGGACGTTGACGAATGGGTGAAGTTCTACGTCGACAACTTTGGCGCCACTATCACAAGCACCGTGGAGTCATTCGGTGTGAAAATGGTGAACGTGGATGCCGGAGGAGCCATGTTGCGCATCTCCAACATGACAGGAGTTGAAAAGCAGCTCAGCAAGCAGACCGGCACCGACGTTAAGCCACCCGAGGGTTATCACCACATCGGGTTCCTGACAGAGAACGTCGATAGGGCCATGGACGAGCTAGTCAGCAAGGGAGCGAAGATCGAAGTGCCGGCAGCCGACGCGTCACCCACGCTGCGGTGCGGCTTCGTTGTGCTGCCTGGCGGCGCACTCGTAGAGATCTGCACAAAGAGCGGCTAGGCCTCTTCCTGCCCAGATCAATCCTGACAACGGCCTGCGCCACACCCTCGAAGGAGCGCTGCTGTGCCGGCAGGTCGTTCGTCCGGCCGACGGGTTTGCTCTGGTTGCCGCCGGGCGCCCCGCCGTTTGTTCTTGTACGCGCTGGCTGAGAGGAGGAACACTGTGGAACTCAACATAGCTTTGTTGCCTGGCGACTATGTCGGCCCGGAGGTGATCGCTGAAGCCGTCAAAGTCTCCGAGGCCGTCGGAAGACGCTACGGCCATACTTTCAACTGGCATGAGGACGATATCGGGGGCGCGTCCATCGACAAGTACGGAGTCCCCCTCCGACAGGAAACACTCGACCTCTGCGCCAGATGCGACGCCATCCTCTTTGCCGCCGTGGGCGGCCCGAAATGGGACAAGGCGGACGCGAGGAATCCATCTGACACGGCCATTCTCAACACAAGACGGGCCTTCGGCCTATTCGCGAACCTGCGGGTAATCAAGGTGTATCCCACTCTCAGCAACGCCTCGACCCTCAAACCGGATGTAATCCAGAATGTGGACCTCATCATCCTCAGGGAGCTAACAGGCGGGATGTACTTCGGAGAGCCACGCGGTATCGAGCAGACGCCAAACGGCAGGCGCGGATTCAACACCATGACCTACTACGAGAGCGAGATAGAACGAATCTTGCGAACGGGATTCGAACTAGCGCGGCGGCGCTCTCGAAAGCTCCTGTCTGTGGACAAATCAAACGTGCTCGAAACATCGCTGCTGTGGAGACAGGTAGCAACGAGGCTAGGAGAGAAATATCCTGACGTTCAACTCAGCCACATGTATGTGGACGCCGCGTCGATGGCCCTGATTCGCGAACCACGAAGCATGGATGTCCTTGTGACGGAGAACACGTTTGGAGACATCCTGAGCGACGAGGCGGCTATGCTGGCGGGCTCGCTGGGAATGATTCCCTCTGCCAGCCTGGCCGGACTTCCCGACGGCAAGGCCTTCGGCCTGTACGAGCCCATCCACGGCACGGACCCCAAGAACGCTGGCAAGTTTATCAACAACCCCATTGCCTCCATTTTGAGCGCTGCACTGATGTTGCGGTATTCCTTCGGGCTGGAGGCTGAGGCACGTGCCATCGAGGGAGCCGTGGGTCGCGTAGTTGAGACCTACCGCACGTGGGACATAATGGAAGAAGGCAAGAAGCAGGTCGGCACTCGGGAGATGGGCAGCCTCATCGCCGAGGAAGTGCTGAACGCTGCCGACTAGAACAGGAGGGCGCCGATGACTGACCAGACACTTGTGCTGCCGTGGCAGGCACTTCACGAGTTCTCTACCCGCGTCTTCGCGGCGCTCGGGCTACCCGAAGACCATGCCAGGCAGGAGGCCGACACGCTGCTGTGGGCGAACCTGCGCGGTGTCGATTCTCACGGCGTGGTTCGCATTCCGTGGTACGTTCAGAACACGCAGAACGGCGTCATGAACACGTCGCCAAACATACAGGTCACGGTTGAGACGCCTGCGGTTGCACTCATCGAGGCAGATCAGGCATACGGTCCAATCGTCACCAACATGGCTGCAGACATGGCGGTAGAGAAGGCGAAGGAAGTCGGCATCGGGTGGGTCCTGATACGCAACCACACGCACCAGGGCACGATGGGCCAGTACGCCCAGAGAATCGCCAACCATGACATGGTCGGCCTCATCTTCGTGGCGAGCCGCCCGAACACTGCGCCCTTTGGCGCACGAGCAGCAGGCGTAAGCAACAACCCTATCGGCCTCTCCGCGCCCGCGGCGCGCCACCCCCACCTCGTTCTCGACATGGCCACGAGCCTGGTCGCAATGGGCAAAGTACTGGTCGCCAGAGAGCGTGGCGAGTCGCTGCCGGTAGGCTGGGGCCTGGACGAAAACGGCAATCCGGCCATCGACCCGAAGGACCTCGCGACCCTCCTTCCAATGGGAGGACCGAAGGGCTCGGGCATGTCACTGCTCTTCGAGTGCATGGGCAGCCTTATGGTCTCTAATCCACTCGTGCTGCCAGTTCTCTCAGGTGAGCTGGAGGAAGCCAAGACGTATCACGTCGGACGAATGGCGAGGCACAACCAGAACAGCGTCGTCGCAGCCATAGACGTGAGCAGGTTCATCGACATCAACGAGTACAAAGAGCAGGTAGACAGCCTCATAGACCATCTCAAGGAACTCCCGAGGGCCGACGGGTTCGACGATATACTGATGCCCGGCGAGAAGGAGGAGCGAACCTACGCCGAGCGCATCAAGACGGGCATTCCCGTTCCACCAAAGACCCTCGACACTCTGAGGCAGATTGCCGCAGACTTGAAGATAGAGTTCATCAAGGGCGTCTCATAGAGCCGCCCGATTCCGAGGAGGTACGCAACAGTGACAGACCAAGCCATTCTCGTGCCGTGGCAGGACCTTCATGACTTCATCAGTCGGCTCTTCGTGGGCATCGGCATGCCTGACGACCACGCCGCCCAAGAAGCCGACGCGCTCATGTGGGCCAATCTGCGAGGCGTCGACTCACATGGCGTGGCGCGCGTACCGTGGTACATCGCGAACACTAAGACCGGTGTGATGAATCCCAGCCCGTCTATCGAGGTCAGGGTGGACACGCCAGCTATCGCAATGATTGAAGCCGACCGCGCCTTCGGGCCTATCGTCACCAACATGGCGGCGGACATGGCCGTGGAGAAAGCGAAGGAAGTCGGCATCGGCTGGATACTGATACGTAATCACACACACCAGGGAGCCATGGGGCCATACGTGCAGCGCGTCTCCAATCAAGATATGGCGGGGCTCATGTTCGCGTGTTCACAGCCCAACATGGCGCCGTACGGCGCTCGAGTGGCAGGGCTGAACAACAGCCCGTTTGCGCTTAGCGTGCCGGCAAAACGTCACCCCGGCCTTCTACTGGACATGGCAACAAGCCTGGTTGCGCTCGGGAAAGTGATTGTGGCCCGGGACAAAGGCGCCGAGATACCACCCGAATGGGGTCTGGACCAGAATGGAAACCCCACTACCAACCCGTCGCAACTCGCGGCTCTCCTGCCCGTCGCCGGGCCAAAGGGTTCGGGCATGGCCCTCCTGTTTGAGTGCATGGGCAGCATCATGAGCGCGAATTCGCTGATATTGCCTGTGCTGTCCGGTCAGGTCGGCCAGACTGAAGAAGCCGGAAGCGTTGGCCGCATGGCAACTCACAACCAGAATTCAGTCATAGCAGCTATAGACATCGCACGCTTCATCGATATCGATCAGTACAAGAATGAGGTCGATGGCCTTATCGACCATATCAAGGCACTGCCCAAAGCCGACGGCTTCGATGAGATTACGATGCCCGGCGAGCGCGCACAGCGCTGCTACGACGAGCGGGTGAAAACGGGCATTCCGTTGCCGAGCGGCACGATTGAGGCCCTGCGCGACGCCGCGGACAGTGTTGGGGTTGAGTTCATCCGAGGGGTGCAATAGGGGCGCCGACCGAAGACGAAGTGGACGAATGAACTTCGTGGCCTCAGTTGACAAGCTGGAGCCGAGCGTGTTCCGTCAGCGTACGGCATGGCAGGCAACGAAGTGACCGGGCCAGACCTCACGAAGTGGGGGGTTCTCGTGATGACACTTGTGAAGATGATGAGCACACAAGTCGACGTAGGGGCAGCCTGTCTCAAGGACGTGCTCATGCTCGTGCACGCCTTCCTCAAGCACCTGCTCGGCGCTGCCTGGTTCAAGACCCAGCAGCACCCGTGAGTACGGATGCAGGGCCCCGGTGGAGAACGCCTCGCCGCCGATGACCTCAACAAGACGCCCGCGATACATCACACCAACGCGGTCTGCCGCGTATGCCACGGTGTCGAGGTCGTGCGAGATGAGCACCACTGACAATCCTCTCTCTCGTCTCTGTTCAAGCAAGAGCGAGAGTATCTGCGTGCCAACCAACGGGTCCAACCCGGATGTTGGCTCGTCGGCAATCAGCAGGCTCGGTTCCAATAGCAGCGCACGCCCCATCGCAACCCTTTGACGCTGACCACCGGACAGCTCCGAAGGATGCCGTGAGAGCAATGACGGCGACAGGTTGATAGCATCCAACGCGTTTCTGATTCTCTCGTGGCGCTGCCCACGATTGCCCAGTTCGTGTATCAGCAATGGCTCCTCCAGCACGGACGCAACAGACTGCCGGGGATCAAGCGTGGAGTCAGCATCCTGGAAGATGGGCTGCACCTGCCGTCGGAACGCCTTGAGCGCCGTCGCGTCCATCGAGAAGACGTCCTCATCGCGGAACGTCACCGTGCCGCCGGTCGCAGGACACAGGCGCAGCATCGTGCGCGCCAGTGTTGTCTTCCCCGACCCACTCTCCCCAACAATCCCGAACACCTCGCCTTCAACAACGTCGAAGGACACACCATCGACCGCCCTGATGACATGGTCGGGATGCTGGAAACGGCCGAGTGGGCCATGACCGACCACGTAGTGCTTTCGCAGATCACGGACTGTCAGCATGGCCCGGCCTCCCGGTACAGATGGCAGGCCACAGATACCTGCCCGTCCTGATGCGGGCGAGGTTCAACGTCGATACAGCAAGGCACCATTTGCGGACAGGCGCGGTGGAAGGGACATCCGGGTGGAACGTCGATGAGGTCGGATGTCTCCGTGAAGGTCTCAAGTAGCGGTCCTCCACGCTTCCGCGTCTGCGCCGAGATGAGGAGTCGACTGTATGGATGTCGCGGGTTCGTAAGAACCTCATCTGCCGGGCCCTCTTCGACTATTCGGCCAGCGTACATGACGGCAACCCGTTTGCACGTATGTCGGATTGCGTCGAGGTCATGGCTCACCACCAGCATGGTCAGTTGGGCATTCAATTGCCGTAGGACCTCAAGCGACTGCGCACGCGTCGCACGGTCCAGCGCAGTAGTGGGCTCATCGGCAATGAGCAGACGCGGCCGCATGAGCAACGCCATTGCGATGAGCACTCGTTGCCTCATTCCACCGGACAGTTCATGCGGATAGCTCTGTAGAAGCCGCGTCAAGACCCGTTCACCCGAGAATCCGAGGTCGTTGAACACAGTGCGGATCTCTTCGAGGTGCCCGGAGTGGACCGAGGAGCTGCGCCGACCAAGGATGGATGACAGTCTTCCTCCGTCCTCGCGCACCGCAATCGCCTCGATAAGCTGGTCGCGCACCGTGTATGCCGGGTTCAGTGCCGTCGCATGATTCTGCGGCACCAGTGCGATGCGCCTGCCACGCACACTCTCCATCTCGGGCTCGGAAAGGAGTGTTATGTCCCTTCCGTCGAACGTAATGCTGCCAGATACTATGCGGCCCGGCTGCTGCAATCGAAGCAACGAGAGGAACAGAACGGTCTTGCCGCAGCCGCTCTCTCCCATGATGCCGACACTCTCACCTTCCCGAACATCGAGGTTCACACCGGAGTTGGCACGCACAATGCCATGAGACGTATCGAATTGGACGTGGAGGTCACGCACCCGCAGCAATGCCGTCATCGCTCGAGCGCCCTCCTCAGACGCGGGTCGCTCCCGGACTCGAACGCAAACCCGACGAGCGTCAGCCCCAGTATGCAGAGACCAATGCACAGGCCGGGGGGCAGATACCACCACCACAACCCCTGTATGAAGCCACCGCGACCGAAGGCATAGTGGAGCATCATACCCCAGCTCTTCACCATCGGATCGCCAAGGCCCAGGAAGCTGAGCGATGCCTCCATCAGCATCGCTGCCGCCACTGTCAACACAAACTTGGACAGCACAAGGGGCAACACGTTCGGCAGAACGTGGCGTCGCATCACCCATGCATCAGTAGCCCCCAGGGCGCGTGCCGACTCGACGTAGCCCGATTGACGAACAGACAGCACCTGAGAGCGCACGACACGGGCTGTCGAAGGCCAGAAGACCACACCTATCACCAGCACGACGTTCCACATGTTCGCCCCGAGGTAGGCGGCGAGCAGGATGACGAGCGGCAACGCAGGAATGACAAGCACGATGTCCGTCAAGCCCATGAGCAGATTGTCAAGCACCCCCCGCCGGAAGCCCGCCACAACACCCACGAATACGCCGAACCCAACTGCCAACAGCGCGGCGAGCGCACCTACGGCGAGAGACACCCTGGCGCCCGCGAGAAGCTCCGAGAAGATGTCCTGCCCTACGTCGTTGGTGCCAAGCGGGTGGGCAAACGAAGGCGACTCAAACGGGGCGAAGTGCTGCCATGGGTCATGCGGTGCAACAGCCGACCCGAGGACCGCTACCACTACGAAGGCCAGCAATACCCCGAGGCCGACTTGTGCGGCTCTATTTCGCGCGATTAGAGCAGGAAATGACATCTCCTATCTCGTCCTCGGGTCCAACTTCGGATAGAGCATGTCGGCAACGAAGTTCGCCACGAGCACGCAGATGGCCACAATCAGGAACGAAGCCTGCAGCAGCGGGTAGTCACGCGCGCCGATAGCGTCATAGATAAGAGTCCCCATCCCCGGCCACGAGAACACCACTTCGATGAGAAGTGTGCCGGAGAAGATCATGCCGAACTGGATGGCAGTAGCGGTGACCAGCGGGGCAAGCGCGTTCCGAAGCGCGTGCTTGAACAGCACCGCGTTGCTCGAAAGCCCCTTCGCCTGCGCCATGAGTATGTAGTCCTCTCCATATATGGAGACGACGGAGCCGCGCACGATGAGGAAATCATAGGCAGCCTTAAACAGTGTGACCACAACGAGAGGCAGCAGCATGTGCCACCCGACATCCACCAGGTAGGGCAGGCCGGACACCCCTGAGGTAGCTTTGCCCAGGGGAAACCAGCCAAGATGGAAGCTGAATACAAACAGGACCAGCATCGCCAGCCAGTAGTGCGGCATGGAATAGACCAGCAGAAAGAGGCCGGAGAGTCCCGCGTCCATGCGAGTTCCTCGATGCCATGCAGCCAGCCCTCCCAGAACCGCAGCAAGAGTTGCGCCAATCAATACTGCGGGAAGCATCAGGAGAAGAGTCCAACCGAGGTGCAGCGAGACCGACTCGAACACGGGTTGCAGGTAGAGGTATGAGTATCCCCAGTCGCCAGAAAGGAGGCCGCCGAGATACCGCCCATACTGCACAGGAAGAGACTGGTCCAGTCCCAGGTCCGCCCGCAGTTCCTCCAGTGCTCCCCCGGACGCATAGTAGGCCTCTTCTCCAACTATGTTCATGAGAGGGTCGCCGGGCATCAACCTTGGGAGAATGAATCCGAGCGACACGATGATGAACAGGGCGATGAGGTATCTCATCGCCCTGACGAGCCTTACTGCCGACGGGTGCTCGTGTCGTTCCACTTCCTACAACTTCGGGGCAGTCAACGACTACAACTTCGGGGCAGTCAACGACTACACCATTGATGCAACTAGTCCTGTTTCGTGACTGTCGACCACGAGAAGCTGTTCACGACTCCTCCGTAGATGTGGTCGATGGTCCAGTTGTCCCACCCTTCGCGATAAGGATACACACTCTCAATCCAGACGAGCGCAATCCCAGGGAGGTACTGCTGGTGAAGCTCCTGGATACGCCTGTCCAAGGCCGCCTGCTCTTCGGGCTGCGCCGTAGAGAGACGCGCATCGCAGGCATCAAGGTATTCCGCTGCATCAAGATTGTGCAGCACGCCGCTTCCGGTTCTTCGCGCATCGAAATAGCCCGACCCGTTGGAGGCATGCATCAGCGTGCCCCATGGAGTGGCGCGGAAGAACACGAGGTCGTAGTCTCCCTCGTCCTTGGTCGCGACCCACGTGGACGTGTCCAGGGCCTTGACGGTGCTGTCGATACCGACCTGGCGCAGGTTGGCTGCAACCATCTCCGTGCTGCGAACTATGCTGGTCTTGTCGCCTCGTGTGAGCAACGCCAGAACAAGTTCTTCTCCGTTTGACTGTTCGCGAATTCCATCGCCGTCCGTGTCCACAATGCCGATAGAATCCAGCAACCCTGCAGCTTTCGCCTGGTCGAACTCCATTCCGGGAATCCCATCGTTGAAGTTGGCATGAGTGGGAGGAACGAAACCATAGGTAGGAACCGAACCGTAGCCCGCAAAGACAAGGTCAGCTATCTGCTGATAGTCGATTGCGTATGAGACGGCCTGCCTGAATGCCAGGTCGTTGGTCGGCTGGCGCTCGAGATTGAAGCCAATCGCAGCCGGTACGCCGAGGAAGGTCGCAGTTGCGAACTCAACTTCCCCCGAATCCTGCAACGGTGCAACATGCGTGTAGGGAAACTCCCCGGAGTAGTCCCACCACGTATCTACCTCGCCGCTCGACAGCGCCATAACAAGCGCATCCATAGTCCGATAGACGCTGACCTCGAGGCGGTCTACGTTGGGTCTGCCCTGCCAGTAGTCATCGTTGGCCTCGAACACGAACAGTCCCGCGGAGGCATCCCAACTGACGAATCTGAATGGCCCGGAGCCGACCGTGATATCGTCCCCGTCGTAGGTCAGGGGGTCTTCAACCGACCGCCAGACGTGCTTGGGAACGACCGAGTATGTCATGAACTCGGTCATGAGATTGCCGTACGGCCGCGACAGTGAGAGAGTCACGTCATTGCCGTCCACACTCACAGCCTCCACGAGCCCCTGCATCCACCCGGCCTGCGGGTCGCGGTCGCGGTAGTACTCGATGGAGAACGCAACGTCCTCGGCGCCCAAGGGGGTGCCGTCGTGCCAGGTGGCATCATCCACGATGGAGAAAGTGAACTGTGTGCTGTCCTCCGATATGGTCCACTTCTCAGCAAGCCACGGCACGGGCACCATGTCGGGCCCTAGCTTGATGAGGCTGTCATGGGTGGTCAGGTTAGAAAGGACACCGTACCAGTAGTCGGCGAACTTGCTGTCCGTCTTGAACGGCTTTGTTGTGCCCACTCTGAGGACAACCTCGTCGTCTCCTCCCTGAGTCTGGCCCGCACATCCCGGCAGCGATGCAAGCATCAGCAGGGCGGCAAGCGCGATGGTAAGTGCCATTCTCTTTCGCATTTCAGCTCCTACGCTAGAAGGCAACGTGCATGAACGCGGCAGTGTTGGTCCGTTCTAGGAGGACCTTGCCGTCGTCAGAGAGCAGTCTTCCTTCCGATTCAAGGTGATTGCGCAACTGTTCACACTGACTCCCGGTCAAGCCGGGGTTGTAGCTGAGGATTTCAAGCTGCGTTTCGAGAGGAACAGCATACGTTCGGGACACCAACTCCACCTCGGGTACATACCCCAGCGTCCGAAGCACACCCTGCAGGTACAAGTAGTTGGGTCCCGGTTCGATGCCGAACAACCTGCGGAAGATCTCCGTAAGGTCGTGAGACGCAGCATGTATGAGAATCAAGGAACGCCGGGCAGCCCGGCACATGGCTTCAATTGCGGCGCGGATATCGTGCATCTGGAAACAGAAGGCGGCCAAAACCACATCATGGTTGCCTACTTCCGAAGCCGCGATATCGTCCCAGCGGGAATGGAGAATGGACACGTTGGTGAGCCCCGCAGTCTCGACGTTGGATTCGAGACGTGATGCCTGCACTGGCGAGGGCTCAACAGCGGTCACGTGAGACGCAATCCGAGCAATCGGAATAGCGTATGAGCCAGCGCCCGAGCCGATATCGAGCACGTAGTCGGCAGGGTGAACCAACTCCAGTACTCGCTTGAGCAGCCCGCCCGGGTAGCCGGAACTCTCAATGGTCTCCGTCCAACTGCCGAACCGCTGCCAGAATGCTTCCTCTGGAACGCCGGCTCGCCGAAGATTGGCCTCCAGCCCGCTGCGGAGCAGGTGCTCGCGCCATGCAAGTGACCAGTTCGCGGACGGTGTGCCTCCAGTGTCAGGTACTGTTGCAGAGTTGGTCATGCGCGGATTCCTGCAGCGGCCGCACGATACGGCGCGGAGTAGTATACCTGCGACCGCATGTAGTTGCAACTAGTTGCAATAAGCATGTAGGAACATACGCACGGATGCCCCGACGACAGGTCACTGGACTCGGCCCGGTTCAGATATACTCAGCGTGATGGCATTCGGAAAGCGCGGCTCAACAGAGGAAGAGGGCAAGACGGAAAAGGCCAGCTATGGGTTCGAGGGCAGCGGGCAATCGACGGCAGTGCTGTCCGCGCTCTTCCTGTCTTTCGCATTCTTTCGCGACCTGCCCGAGCCGTGGTCGCTACTACTCGTCCCGTTTGTGGTGTTTGTTGGCATGCTGAGCATCCTGATGGTCGTCGGCATGACCGACTGGTACCGCAACGGGCTTGACGCACGCATCATCGACCTTCTGCAGATGGGACGGGGAAGCCGCCCTCTGAACATGGTGTCCGGGACAGGCTCACTGGCGGTCGCATTCGCCAGGTTCATTGGCAAGGGCGAGGTGCGGGCATGCGACCAGTGGACTCCGACGAAGCGCAATCCTGACCCTGCCAGCAAGACACGCACCAACATCCGCATAGAAGGCGTAGGACACATCGTCGTGCTGGACAGCATCGAGCCCCCGACACTGCCATACAAGACGTCAACGTTTCACGTTGTCGGGTCGCGCTACGGCATCACCAACACGCGCAAGGGCAAGAAGCAACTCGTGCACGAGGCGCTGAGAGTTCTGAAGTCCGGTGGCAGAATGGCCCTGGCAGAAGGATTGCCCACAGCTTTGTGGCTGAAGTTCAGGGTGCTGAAGCCGCTGGAGCGCGATTTCAAAGTATCCGACATCCAGATGATCCGATTCCACTTCACGTGGATTGTCTCAGCTCAGAAGCTGGGGTGATACGCCGGCGCTTCTCAGTGCCGTCCGCCTCCTATACGTCAACTTTGACTTCGTCGCCTTCAACAACGACGCGATAGGAGGTCTGGCCAGACGCGCCGCGCCCCAGGTTGATAGCTTTGGCCATCCCACCGACATCCTTCACGAGTCTGCCTGTCCTGACGTCGTACTGCGCGCCATGGCGAGGACACTTGACCACGCCCTTCGTCAGCGTTCCCTTCGTCAAATCACCACCCATGTGCGAGCACTTCGCATCGATGGCATAGATACTGCCCTCCACGTTCGCCAGGAGCAGCTTCCTGCCTTCTGCTTCGACGCCAAGCATGC
>Ga0272443_10001957_pt1 | contig 27824 bp, 23 predicted proteins | sample SSMAcet12_FD_193581 | JGI IMG/M metagenome (GOLD analysis project Ga0272443, IMG submission 193581) | Marine sediment archaeal communities from Little Sippewissett salt marsh, Falmouth, MA, United States - SSM-Acet-12 | ecosystem: Environmental > Aquatic > Marine > Wetlands > Sediment ... | reverse complement strand
GGATATATATCCCAGATATTTATTTGAAGGGATATACAACATTCAGATGGCGGGTTATCGAGTTATTATGGCCCATGTGGAACGATATCGTTGGCTGTTTCCGAAAAAAAAGAACTTCTTAAGAACAAAGGTCGATTATTCTCTTGTTGAATCATTAAAAAACAAAAATGTCTATTTTCAGGTGAATTACACAACCCTTTTGAATATTACAGAATACCCTTATATGCTGCCTCTCTTGAATGAAAATAAGATTGAATTTATCGGTTCGGATAAACATTGGTTAACAGACAAACGGAGTGTCATTGATTTTGAAACGTTATCGAAGATGGAATTTTAGGAGGCAATACATTGACTGATCAATATAATGACTATTCAGCGGATCAAGGAGAGATGGAACTATCCCTTGAAGATATTCTCTTTATGTTGAAAAGAAGATTTTGGTGGGGGTTTTTCACCATTGTTATCGTCGTGATCATAACGGCAGCTTATCTTTATTTTGCAGTTCCCCAATATACCTCTGCTGTAACAATCAAGGTGAATCCGTCTTCGCAATCTTCTTCCGTTTCCAGTATTTTTTCAGAAGGATTTGGCGGTTTATCCGGTGGCAGCGATATTTCCACGGAAATCGAACTGATTAAAAGCAAAACGAATTTGGAAGAAGTGGTTAAGCGACTGAATTTGGTTGATATATTGATAGAGAAAGACAGTGAATCAAGAAAGAAATTGACTGATGAGCAACTGCTTCAGGTAGCGGTAAACAAACTCTCGGGTGGAGATTATATTTCTGTCTCACCGGTTAAAAACACACAGATTGTTGAAATCTCGGTTGAAATATTCTCGCCTGAACTGGCTAAAAATATCGCCTCGACACTGGCGGAAGTTTACAACAATCAACTCCAGGAATACGCCAAACGCGAATTAAAAGTCAGAAGGGAATTTCTGGAAAAACAACTACCTGTAGCTGAAAAGGATTTAAATGAATCCATATTGGCCATCAGGCAATATAAAGAGAAAACCGGAATATTCAATCTTAGTACACAAGCCGAATATCTGCTCAACATGTTCTCCAAATATGATTCTCAAATTGATCAATATGCCATGAGTGTTAAAACAACTCAAAATTCCATCGAAACCTTAAAGGAAAAATTGGAAGAGACGGATGCGGAGATGATTACTTCAGAAACAATTTCCATCAATCCGCTTGTTCAGCAGCTTAGAAGTAAATTGACCATCGCCAAAATTGATTTGGCTTCTCTCGAAGAGATGTACCCGTCAACGGATCCCAGAATTATTCAGCAAAAAAGGGTTATTCAGGAAACGGAGAAAGAACTTTCTGAAGAGGTTACACAGATTGTTTCCAGCCAGCAACGCTCGGATAACCCCTTATACAGTCAACTTTTGGCAGATATCACTAAAAACGAAATCGATCTGCTCCTTTCTCAAGCAAACCTGGAAGCCGTTAAAGAAGCTAGAACGATTTATGAAAAACGTCTTTGGGAGTTACCCAAAATAGAACAGGAATTGGTACAACTGGAACGGGAAAAGGCACTTAACGAGGAATTATTTACACTGCTTTCCAAAAAGATGGAAGAGGCAAAGATAGCCGAAGCATCGGTCGTGGGCAATTCTTACATCGTCGATCAGGCTCAAATTCCACTTGGAGCTTCCAGTCCCAATAAAAAGCTTACCTTGGCTATCGGGGGAGTACTTGGACTGTTCCTGGGAATATTGGTGATCTTTATTGTGGAATACGCCGATAAGACCATCAGAACGGAAGAGGAAATTGAACGATTGGTTCATAATAAAATCCCCATCGTGGGCAGGATTCCTAAGTTTAAGACTACTGAAGGCAAGGAAATGATCACCCATTTTGATCCCACTTCACCGGAATCAGAGGCCATCAAGATGGCAGCCAACAACATTCTGTATATGAAACCTGAAAAGACACAAATAATTGCAGTAACCAGTGCAGGACCTGCAGAGGGAAAAACAACGTTTGTTGGGAATATGGCTAACATCTTATCTCAAAATGGCGAGAAAGTTCTCGTGTTGGATATGGATATGAGACGCCCAAGGATAGAGAAGTTTTTTAATTTACCTACCAATAAAAAGGGGATCGTGAACTATTATACGCAACAAACACCTTTGGAAGATTTGATCGTAAATGTGCATGATTCTGTTGATGTGTTACCGGTTGGGCCAATTCCTCCAAATCCTACCGCCCTGTTGGCATCAAAGAAAACAATCGAGATCTTCACTAAACTACGGGATAAATATGACCGGGTTATTATTGACACACCTCCAATTATGGCAGCAGCTGATGTAAATATCTTTTCAGGTAAAATCGATGGTGTTGTCATGATTACCATGCTCAACCAAACCATTAGACCGGCCTTTAAGATTGCCATGGGCAATCTGAACAATTCCAAGGCCACCATGCTTGGTTTTGTCGTCAACGGTATCTCAAACAAACATTCAAATTATTATTATTACTATAATAAAGAAGGTCAAAAAAAGAGAAAGAAGGTAAACCAACAATGATCAAAATACAAAAAGTAACAACCCCTGCGTTAAGAAAGGCATTTTTAAAATTACCTCAAATGCTGTACAAAGATACTGCCAAATGGGTACCCATGTTCAACAGAGATGCAAAAAAACTGTCAAAAGGAGAGGGATCGCTGATCTTTGACAATGGTCCCCATGAATTGTTTGTCGCCTCAAAGGGCAATCAGGTGGTTGGCAGAGTTGCTGTGGGAATAGAAGAAGTGTTGAATAAAAGAAAAGATTATAAACACGCTTACTTCACTTTATTCGAATCCATCAACGACGAGGCAGTAGCGCAAGCGCTTCTGGATGAATGTTTAAAGTGGGCCAAAGAGCATGGGATGGTTTACCTTAAGGGACCCGTTTCCCCCACAAACGGAGACGATTACAGAGGTCTCCTTGTAGAAGGGTATGACAGACCACCGGCGGTTTTGATGCCTTATCATCATGAATACTACAAAAGATTTTTTGATGAATATGATAAATATCTGGAATATTGGGCCTATGAGCATAATCTTGAAAGCCCTATTCCGGAAAAAAGTTTTCAGACGATGAAAAAAATTGTCCAACTCTATGGAAAATATTCCGAAGAAGAAGCGAATAAAATGAATGAACGCCAACTTAGTGCGATTATTTGTGAAGATGTGTTTGAAAAAAGAGGTTTTTCAGCAGAGCAAGTCAATTTATCAACAAAAAAACATACAAAACAGGTCATTGAAGAAGTTTATACCATTATGAATGAATCATATCCTGATATTTGGGAAGAAGATTTGGTAGCGCCCACCAAGGAAGAGATCGGAGAAATGGTAAAAGAATTGAAAATTGTTATCGATCCGGGTATGGGTATTATTGCAAAAAAAGAAGGTAAACCGGTGGGTATTATTCTTGCTGTACCTGATATTAATGAGGGTATCAAACGGGCCAACGGTAAAATCCTTCCAATCGGTTGGTATCATATCTTAAAATCCAAAAAAGATACAAAAATAGCAAGAGGAGTCATTTTGTTTGTGATTAAAGAGTATCAAAAGCAAGGAATTCCTGCCTTTTTAATATTAAAATTAAGAGAAAACCTGAAACGATTGGGTTATCAAAAGATGGAACTTTCCAGTATCAGTGCCATGAATGATACCATGAACGGTGTGTATCAATGGTTGGACTTGAAAGTTATCAAGCATTATATGGTATTTGGAAGGTCTGTAAGCAGTGACCCCCTTTCTTTAGAAGACATATACGGACATGCAGCGGATAAGGTTAGGGCTTTTAGAGAGAAACACGGTAAAACTGCTGCTGCAGGATGAAAACAGATTAACGTTTGACTTTTTTACAGTACAACTGTTAGATGTTTTTCGGGAAGGTTAAAATGACGGTTGTACCTCGATTTTCAGTGCTTTTTATCGTCATTTTTCCCTGATTTAGTTCCAGGTGTTTTTTGATGATGTTGATACCAAGACCGGTGCCGGTCTCATGGCGTGTACCGGGTGTAGAAGTGATTAAGCTGGTGGAAAGGCTTTTCAGTTTGTCTTTAGTCATTCCTTTCCCGTAATCTTTGATTTCTATCTGTACTTCTTTTTCAAAATCCTGATGCGTAATCTCTATTGGACTGTTTTCGTATGAAAATTTCGACGCATTACTGATGATATTTCTAAAAATGATGAATAGACTTTGTTTATCCACCATTAGGGTTACATCTTCCAAATGAACTGGTACCAATTTAATTTGCTTACTTTCCAAGGATAACTTTAACATCTCCTGTGTTTTTTTTATGACTTCCAAAAGCTGAACGCTTTCCCTATGAATTTGGAGATTTTCAAGATTTATTCTGGACCATTCCAAAAGGTTTTCTGTAATGGTAAATAAGCTCCTCGAGGAATCGTAAATATCCTTGACAAAGCCTTTCATTTCTTCAGGTGTCAATTCATCGTATTCATCATAGATGATTTGAGATAAATTTAGGAGTCCATTAAAGGGATTTCTCAAATCATGAGCTACTACTGAAAAAAGTTGAGTCTTTTCTTGATTTAGTCGTTGTAATTCTAATTTTTTTTCATTCAGATTGTTAAAGATGACCTGATACGGTTCATTAATACCGGTTTTTATAATTGACCGATAAATCAAATAGAAGGATACAATTTTGGCAAAATGACCAAGAATATTGGAAATATCATAATTGTGAATATAAATGGTGAAAAAGAGTTCAGATATGATCGTTACAATAAAAGACAATAAAAGGGAATGAAGGATTGGTCTGGGAAAGCGATCTTTATTTTTGTAAAGGGCTACAATAGTAAGAAACAAAATCCCAATAATCATCAATTCACTGACGATTTTGAAGGGAGTTTGTCCAACCCCTTCAATAAAGCATTCCGGAAAGACTTTAAAGACAAAAATCAGTAGGATAAAAAAGGCAGAAATGATTCCGTATATCAACATAACCCAGATCGCGTTGACCCGCTTTTTCTTGTTGAGAAAATAAAAACCAATCAATAGACTAATGCTTTCCATGAACCGGCCCACGACCCACAGTTGATTGGCGTAAAAATCGTAATCTGGAAATACATTCATACCAGAGTAGCCTAAAGTATGTAAAAAATCAAAATTCGCAATAAATAAATATGTCAGACCAATAAAGTAAAGATAATAATTGTCCATCACTTGCCTGGAATTCCAGGTAATGATAAACATCATCATGGCAATGACGATTGAAAAGCCCTCGGCATAGGCATGAAATAACAAATAATGGCTGGATAAAAGCCATAAGGACAACAGTATAACAGAATAGAACAATATATTCAAAATTGTTTTTTTGGTTATTATTGGTCTGATTCTATCCATGAAGTTCAATTACTCACTTCTCCGCTTCTTTTAATGTAACACCGAAAAAGAATCGACTCCCTTTTTCAGGTGCGCTTTCCAAACCAATCTTTCCGCCCATGATCTCAACCAGTTGTTTTGAAATGGCAAGACCCAATCCGGTTCCCTGATATTCTTTGGTAGAACTTAAATCACCTTGAACAAAGGGTTGAAATAATTTGGTTTGAATATCTTCAGAAATGCCCATACCCGTATCGGTAATGGAAAATTCGATTTCATGTTCTTTTCCTTTACAATTTGTTTCTCTTATTTCCAGTATGATATGCCCTTCACGGGTAAATTTCAATGCATTACCGATGAAATTGGTCAATACTTGCCTGATCTTTAGTTCATCACCTAATAAGTCATCCGGAATGGTTTCGTCTTTGTGAAAGCCCACTTGCAAGTCCTTTTTTTTTGCTCCGCTAAACAGGATAGACATCATGTTTTCTCCCATCCGGCTTAGATTAAAAGGAGCAATGGATAATTCCACTCTTCCCGACTCCAATTTAGCGATATCCAGAATGTCATCGATGATGATCATCATATGTTTTGCTGAAATTCTAACGAATTCAAGATATTCTTTTTGTTCTTCATTCAATTCTGTATCTGCCAAAAGATTGGACATACCTATCACACCATTCATTGGCGTACGGATTTCATGACTCATGTTTGCTAGAAATTCTGATTTAGCTTGATTTGCTTGTTCGGCAGCATCTTTTGCTCTTTTTAACGCTTCTTCGGTCTTTTTTCTTTCCGCGATTTCGTTTTTTAAAGATTGCAGTGTTAGATAAAGTCCTTCAGTTCTTTCTCTGACCTTTTCTTCCAGTTTTTCTTTTGCATGGTTTCTTTCGAGTGCATAATGGATAGACCTGCCCAATAAAGGGCTGTTAATTTGTCCCTTGATCAGATAATCCTGTGCTCCTTTTTTTACAGCCATGATACCCATTTCCTCGTCATCCATAATTGTCATGACGATCACTGCTGGGATCTTGAAGTTACTGGAAAGCAGCTCTTTTAAAGTATCTAAACCGTAGCTTTCTCTCAAGCCCAAATCCAACAGAACAATGTCAATGTCACCTTTAGAGAGCCGGTTTTTGCCTTCTTCCAGTGATGCAGCTTCTTCAAAAGTGTATTCCAGCCGTTTACATTCTTTCAGCATTTCACGAATCAATCGAACGTCTCCAGGATTATCTTCGATTTGTAGTATTTGAATTCTTTTATCTTTCATCTCTTCACTCCTCAGGTAACTTGACAATAGTAAACCAAAATTCCTGAATTTTATTCACCACATGGATAAACTGATCGAAATCAACGGGTTTAGTGATGTAGCAATTCGCATTTAAGTTATAGGCGGTTAAGATGTCTTCATCCGCTTGGGAGGTGGTTAATATGACCACGGGGATTCTTTTCAGCTTTTCATCCGCTTTGATGATTTTTAATACTTCCTGACCATTCATTTTTGGCAGATTTAAGTCCAGGAGAATAAGATCGGGTTTGGGAACGTTTTTGAAAGGTTCTTGTTTCCGCAAAAAGGCAATGGCTTCTTCCCCATCTTCTACAATATAAAGCGTGTTGTTGATTTTCCCTTCTTTTAACGCCTCCTTAGTTAGACGTTGATCACCTGGGCTATCCTCGACAAGTAATATTTCAATCGAATTGGTGTTTCTTTCTTTTTTCATGATTTTCCCCTCTTTTTATCAATAGTAAAGAAAAAAGTTGTTCCTTCGTCCGTGTTTGATTCCAAGCTTATTTTACCCCCGTGTCTTTGGACGATTTTTTTGCATACAGCTAAGCCGATACCGTTTCCCGGGTAATCTTTTCTGCCATGTAATCGTTGAAACACTTGAAAAATCCTCTCTCGGTATTTTGGATCGATACCGATACCGTTATCTTTGACAAAAAATTTCCAATGATTACTGTGTGATTCAACTCCAATATGGATTTTGGGAGATTTCTCCCCTCGGAATTTTATCGCATTGCCGATTAGATTTTGAAAAAGTTGCCTTAACTGGGTTTTATCTCCATTTACTACCGGTAATTTATCGTTAGTGATACAAGCATCACTTTCTTCTATTGCTAATTCAAGGTTGTCTAAAGTATCAGAAAGTACTTGATTGCAATCAACCGGGACGAAGTCTTTGCCCTTTGTATCAACCCTTGAATATTTTAAAAGGTCATTGATAAGGGTTTGCATGCGTTTTGCTCCTTCTACTGCAAAGGCGATAAATTCTTTGCCGTCTTCATCCAGGTTGTCCTTGTAACGCTTCTCTATAAGCTGTAAATAACTGGTTATCATACGTAGGGGTTCTTGAAGATCATGTGAAGTAATATAAGCAAATAGTTCCAGTTCTTTGTTTGAACGGGTTAATTCAGCTGTTCTATCTGCGACAATATTCTCTAATTGTTTTTCATGTTTATGTAATTCCTCTTCCGCTTTTTTTCGTTCAGCTATTTCTTCTGTTAATTTTTTTGTTCTTGACCGTACCTGTGAGCGAAGCAAGACACTTCCACTAAAAAGAAAGAAAATTACTACTCCACTTGCTATCAAGCCCCACATAAGCCATTGGAAAATGGTAGTATCTTCGGGATTAGTTGAAAACCATTTCTCCAATAACTGATAATAAAATGAATCTTCTTTTGTTTTCAACTGTGCAATGTGGCTATCAATCTTGTTCTTTATGGTACTCGAAAGTTTTGAATGAAGAGGAAATGCAAAATAAAGAGTAGATGGTTGAAAGATAATTGGAGTTGTAACGAGTTCATAGTCCGACAAATATTGAAGGGCAAAATCTTTACTGACAACACCGGCTTTAGCTTCACCGTTTTTAACGCCTTTAAAGACATCTAAATAAGTCTCCTTTTCCAAAAAAGATGTGTCGATATCAAAGGCATTTACAAGAGCTTTTAACCCTTCCGGTCCTTCGTAGTTAACACTGTTTTTTAAGACTGCGATAATTTTCCCGTCAAGATCAAGAATTGATTCAATATCCTCATCTTCTTTTGTGTAGATACCAGACCAGCTTGTGTAAACACTTTCTTTGGAAAACAGAAATATTTCAGCTCTTTTTTCAGTGAAGGCGACATCCGGCATAATATCAATTTCGCCATTCTCCAATCTGGTTAAACACTGTTCCCAAGAACCAGAAATGTATTCAACGTTCCAGTCTTCCTTTTCTGCAATATAGTCGACAATATCCACCCAAAAGCCCGAAGGTGTTCCGTCTTCTTTTAAGAATATTTTTGGGGGATTTTGATAAATTCCCACTTTAACCGAAAGAGATGATTGGGAGAAGACTGTTGAAAAAGTAATAAAAAACAGGAGAGAAAGGATGAATCCAATTCGATAGCCAATGTTCTTCTCAAAAGCCTTTTTGAACATATTTTTCTGCCTCCTGAATTTATTGTTCACTGGATTATCTTTGAAACATTCTATTCTCCATAAGATCTCATAAGTGGCGAGTATAAGATTATAGCAGAATTACAGAAAATAACCAAAAAAATTTATGCTTTTTTTAGATGGTTTTTACTTGGTAAAAATGTTGAAGACTTTTTCTGTAATTTCCCCTGAAACCCTTGACTGAGTTAGCGCATATCATTGAGTTTAATATCGCTTCTTCGGTTGATTCCACAACGGCTTGAAAGACTGGATCAAGATATTCGTCGTTTAAAATCCTCATGTCGTGAAAGCACCCGTCATTCCTATTATGTGATAAGTTTCCGGTTGAAAAGGCAATGACAATCTCGCCAGAGCCGTGAGAGGTGAAGGAACCCGTCCTGGCGATTCCGTTTTGAACTCTTTTACAAATCCTCTTTAATTGTCGTGAATCCAAGGGAATATCCGTTGCGAGAATGGTAATAATCGATCCTTTGTCTTTATCTTCAGTGGTATTCCAGTCTTTTATTGCTTTTTCACCAACCTTCTCTCCGTTGATTATCAGATCTTCTAATAATCCATGATTGGTTAAAACCAGCACACCCAGGGTGAATGGCGTTGAATCCAATTCAACCAATCTGGAAGCTGATCCGATCCCCCCTTTTAATTGATAACAGGACATCCCTTTTCCAGCCCCTACATCCCCTTCTGAAAAATCTTCCTCTGCATTTTCGATTGCCGCAAATAAATGTTCCTTTTTTAAAGCTCTTTCAGCAATATTGTTTAAATAACTATCGTTACACTCAGCCACAACCGGGTTGAAGCTTTTCAGTTTAAAGCCTGCTTCCCCACATTTACCGATCATATAGTCAATCAAGGCATCCTGCATCAAACCCACATTCAATGTATTTGTAAGTACGAGAGGACTTTCCAGCTCCCCAAGTTCTTCTATTTGAACCAAACCTGTTGTTTTACCGAAGCCGTTGATCACAAAGGATGAACAAGCAGGTCGGTTGGTGTAGGGGTTTTCCGTTCCCGGGATGATAACTGTACACCCCGTTTTGTGTTCATCCGTATCAATTGTATAATGACCGACTTTAACGCCCTTTACATCCGTAATTTTATTTCTTTTGCCCCTTTTTATCTTTCCAATTTGTACACCATAATCTTCGATGCGTTTTTGATTCAAAGTGATCACCTCTTGTATTGTTTACTGACTTTAAATTCTAACATAATCAATGATTGACACACGCTGTACTATATGTTATAATACAGATAGATGCGGAGGTGTTTCAATTGTGGATGCGGATAGAATTGAGGTCGCCACTCCCTGTTTATGAGCAGATTAAAATGGGTATCAAAGAAGCAGTCATGAGCGGTCAGTTTCAGAGAGATTCTCAGATTCCCTCTATTAGGGAGTTGGCGAAGGATATACAGGTGAATCCGAATACGGTAGCCAGGGCATACCGGGAACTTGAACGGGAGGGGATTATCTTTTCCAGGCCGGGTATTGGTTTTATGATAAATGTGAACAAAGAAGGCATTAAGAGTCAATTATTACAAGATCTTGAGGGCGAATTGTCTCCGGTGGTGAGTAGAATGAAAAAAGCAAGAATAACAAAAGAAGATGTTAATGAGGTGATTGATAAATTATGGAAAGAATAATAACAGAAGAAACGGGGAAAAAGGCGTTATACATACAGGAATTGGATAAAACTTATAAAAGCGGCGTACACGCTGTTAAAGGGGTTAATTTCTCAGTCGAAGAAGGGGAAGTACATGCATTACTGGGTCCAAACGGAGCCGGTAAAACCACCACGATTAAGTCCATTCTGGGGTTTATCAACTATAAAGGGGATATTAAAGTTTTTCAGGAAGAGATAGATTCGGTTCGGGCGAATGTGGCCTTTGTTCCTGAAGACAAGAGTTTTTACGAATTCATGACACCAGAAGTTGCCATTAAGGTGTGTAAGAGTATCATTGATCAATTTGATCCCAATACGGCATTTGATTTTATGCGAAGGTTCAACTTGCCCATGAAAAAAAAGATTAAGGGATTTTCCCATGGGATGAAAACAGCACTTTATCTGAGTTTGTGTCTGGCACAGAAATCGTCTTTGTATATCTTTGATGAACCTACTTGGGGTCTGGATCCGATTCGACGGGATGACGTGCTGGAAATTATCCGCAACCTGGTCATTGATGGAAAAACAGTATTGTACACCTCTCATATCATTTCCGAAGTTGAAAAGATTGCCGACCGAATATCCATTATGTTTGATGGTAATATCCTTTTTTCAGGGTATACGGATGATATTAAAGCCAATTACCGAATTTATTATCTTCCCCTTGATTTTAAGCTGTCTCCAGAACTTGTATATTTGTCAGCTAAAAGAGATAAGGAGAAAATGATTGTTTTAACGGAAGATGAAAGGACCATCGAAATCTTGAGAGAAGAAAGCGATACTCAGGAAGTGGTGCCCAATCTGGAGCTATTCTTTCAGACTTTATTGAGGGGGAAGAATTATGTTTAATAAGACTATGATGGAAATGAAATTCAGAATCATTATCTTTGCGCTGTTTTTTGTGCTGATGCTGGTGGTTTTGATTGTAACAAGACCCTTCATTGATGAGATTTTTTCGCAAATGAATCTCGATAGTGAACAAATGGAAAATCTGCCTGATTTTTTTAAAAACATCCTGGCTGAAACCGCACAGATCTCAAAGATGATGGAAGATGATCAGTATTTCCTCTTGTCACAGTGGTATTCAAAAAACTTCGGACAATTTTTACCCCTTTTTGTGTTGATCATGACGTTTACCATATTTGCCAGGGAAATGGATAAAGGAACCATCTATTTTCTATTGGCGAAAAAGAACAGACAGGCTATTTTCTGGGGGAAGACCTTAACTGGTTATTTCGTGGTGATTGGGATTACGATTATCTTCTCCTTTATAGCACCAATTGCCATGATGTTGTCGGGGTATTCTGTAACTTTTTCACCGCAATTGTTTGCCCTTATTGTTCAGCAGCTCATCGGTGTGAGTTTTTTCTACAGCCTCTTTTTGCTTTTTTCTGTGTTGTTCAACGATCAAATCAAACCAATCCTTGCCGGGATTATTATTATCGTAGGAATGCCGTTTTTATCAATGTTTGAAAGTATTAAATGGCTAAATCCTTATCCTTATATTCTGGGAACTCAGGTGATCAACAAAGGAACATTCGACGGCATTTATTCATTGGCATTACTGGTGATAACGACAAGCATCACTTGGGCGGGATTGGCAATATTCAAAAGAAAGGAATTTTAATCATTCCTATCTAATAAAGTTAAAGGCCTTGAAAATCCCCTTCAGGGCCTTTTCTGTATGTTTCAAGGCATCGACCCGCCAAAGATTATCAGAAGGATAAAACATCTGAGTATATTCTGCTTTGTAATGCTCCAAAAGATCAGGTGAAACAAGTCCCTTTTTGATCTTACGGGAATTGATAGTATTTCGTAATGATTTTATAAGTCCCGCAAAATCGTCTCCGTATGTTCCAAATTCAAAACTGCAGGCGTAGAATGATTTTTCCGGTACATGAACACGTTTCAAATGATACAAATAGTCGATCATATCACCGTTTATTGAATAGAATTCTTCCTTGTCGGTTTTTCTTACATCAGGATATGAAAAAATGCTTTTTAGTTTGGAAGAGGAATGTTTTTCCAAAGCTGAATTCACGATCAGCATCTTGTCTTTTGGCCCATAACCCGTGTGCAAATCGATAAAGACCATCTTGTTGTAGTCTTCTTCAAAGAGGTTTTTGAAAAGTTCTATCATGATTTCTGTAGATTGCTCATAACCATTGCCACCGTAATAAAGTCCATCCGGTGATGAATATTGACCGCTTAACAAGGCTTCTTTGAATTTTTCCGGTTTGGTTCGGATGAGTTGTCCAAGAGTTGTAAAAAAGAAATCAATTTTGTTAAACAGTGGGTCTCCCAGGACCGTTGTGCTTTCGAAGTAGTCCCTTGTAGACATATAGGCTTCATTATGAGTCATGTTGTCCCAGTTTTTGACAAAATTCCTGTTTAAATCCACGTTGTTTTCATTGTTTCTTTCGTAACGTGCCATACCATACGGATTAATCCCGTGGACCAATACGATAGAAGTGTCCTCGGGAGATAAAGCATCTTTAAACTTATCCACAAAGAAATTAATCACTGCTGAGCCTACATAACCTTCAATACCATGCAAACCTGAAGTGATACAAAGCAAATTCTTTTTAACCGATGAATTGAACTTGACGAAGTCAATGAATCGGTTTTCAACAATCTCTTTATCCCATATTCTTACATCATTCCAGACGTTTTTATAATTGTTAACCGTCTCATGAAAAGCTTGTCTTGACGCTTCATACGTTTTACTGTAGTACTTCATGTAATCAACCATCGAACCACCTCTACTATTGTCCATAATTCATTTTTAAAGCCAGATAAAGGAAAAGGATTGTCAACACAAAAATTGTCAACTGGATCTTTAATGTCCATTTGAACCATTTGGTATACGAGACTGTTGTCAAACCAAGACTGATTAAAAGCGCTGCGTTTGTAGGGTAAATGATGTTGCTGAACCCATCTCCAAATTGGAAAGCCAAAATGGCCAATTGTTTATTTAATCCTATCATTTCAGAAAGCGGCGCAAGAATGGGCATAATCAAAAATGCCTTGGCACTTGCCGAGCCGATAAAGAAATTCATGAACAAAACCAATCCATAGATGGTAAGAATTGCTGCAAAAGGAGATGCATTCTCCATCCTTAAAAATGCGGCATTCAAAATCGTATCCATGATCCCGCCTTCAGAGATGATATGCTTCACACTACTTGCCAGAAGAATCAGTAATACACCCGGCAGAATCCCCAAAAGACCCTCCAGGAAGTAACGCCCCACTGTTCTCAATTTTGCTTTCATGATCAAACCGGAACCCAATCCGGCAATCAGAAATAAAAAGGCGATAATAAGTAATGAGTAATTAGCAATGGTAGGATTTAAGGTTGCTATAAACAGGTACAGAAAAAGCACAATCAAAATCATCGCAAAAAAAGCAATGGCAGCCTTTGTCTCTTTATCGTTGTCACCTTCTATCAAGATGTTCCCTGATAATTGTTTTTTTCTGCTTTTGTCTTCATCGTATACACTTGAAGCCTTTGGATAAGTTTCAATCTTCTTTACATGATGTCTTAAATAGAGCAATACCACGCCATAAACGAGAAAAAAGATGATCAATCTAAAAAATGACCCGGAAAAAACGGGGATACCCGCAATAGTCTGGGCCACGCCAATGGAGAACGGATTGGAGACAGCCGCTGAAAAACCAAACCCGGAAGCCAACAGTACCATTCCCAAACCGGTGAGAGAATCCCAACCCAGTTGAAAAGACAGTGTGATAACGATGGGGATCAAGGCAATTACTTCTTCAAATATACCCATGAATGCTCCCAGACACATGAAAACAAAGGTGATCACAGCCAGGAGCAGATGTTTTCTTTCCTTAAATCGTTGTACGATTCGTGCAATCATCCCCGTTAAAACACCTGTTTTATTCAGGATGTTAATGGAACCGCCAATGATGCACAAAAAAAGAATGATACCAATAATGGTGATATTACCCGGGGCAAATAAAACTTCTATCGGTGCTGTGTATACCCTCCAAAAAGGGAGGAGTGCTTGTGAGGAGTAAGTAAATGATCCTGGAACGATTTGCTGAGAGCCGTTCATCATTTCCCTTTCAAAGGAACCGGTGGGAACCATTCTGGTCAGAATTCCTGCCAGTGTCATGAGAATCAACAGGATGATGACGGCTATTAAAAAGGTTTTTTTACCGATACTAACAGTGCTTTTTTCCATTTGTCTACCTCGTATCAAAATGGTAATTTTCAGTCGAATGTTTTGCTATGTTTTGGATTATATCATTATCATGGGGAGAACATAAAGAAAAAAGAAGATTTGAGCTATTTCAATTTGACATTTTCTCATCAAGGTCTTATAATAAAGCGTTATTATCTAACATAGAAAAACAGACGTTAAAAGTCTTATAAACTAAAAGGAGATGTCGGTTATGAAAAAAAACAGTTTCATCTTTTTGTTAGGTCTGATCTTTGTGATGGCAACGGGATTTTCCGAGGGAATGCTTGGATTGAGGACTTTAGAAGCCACTGACACACAGCAGGCTACTGAAGTGGTTGCTGAAGAGGAAGTTAATGTCGGGCTTAATCTAAGAACCATTGATCCTCTTTTGATTGCTTTTAGAGATGGGTTTAAAACACCTTCACTGCCCGGTTGGAAAGAGAGTCTTATTGGAGATTTAACATTTAAGATCCCAATGGGTTTTTCTTCAGAGATAGTGAAAAACGGGTCCAATTACGATGGAAAGATTACAGATAACAATGGCATAACTTTTGCCCAAGTTTTTTTATATCAGCTTGATGCCTATCAACTTGAAGAGCTTTTGGATACGCTTTTAAAGACCTTATACGGGGATGAGGCGATGGAAGAAAAGAAATTCGAGGAGTTTAAAGAGTATCCAAACGGCAAAGTAGCCTATTTTACAAGGGTGTATATGAGTGATCAAAAGATTTCATATCCTATTCTCTTTGCCTATCAAAAAGGTGAGACCAACCAGGATATTATGCCCGGCTCTGTTTTATTCTTATTCGTAGAGCCTTCGGAATATCAGGCTGAGGCCGATCAGGAAAAACTAAACAATTGGATCCAAGGTATTGCCGGCTCTATCTTGAATGCTATGACAATGGAAAAACAAGAAAAAGTTCAAGAAGTTGTAAAACCCGAGAAGGTAGAGAAGCCGGAACCTGAAGATGATTCCGTTGAGATTAAAGGAGACAATTTTGGAGAAAGACTCGCATACTGTATCGAAAATGACATCTATTTGGCTGAATTACCACAGAATTGGGAAGTGGGAGAAGCCGATTACTTTACTTTCTGGTATCCTGGTACGATGGATGTCAATTATTATGACATAACAGATGGCGAAGTCGTTGATCTGGTATCTCAGGGTGTTACTATGGCAAAAATCTTCATCGGAGAATCCTATGAGTATATCAGCGAGGAAGATGTCTTTGATGAACTGTATCAAAATTATTTATCAGGACTGGGATCTTACAAATTGGTTGAAACAACACCAGCATTTGGTGATTATGGTAGTTTAATTACCTATGAAATGGATTTTAGTGGCTATAAAGGATGGATTAGCGTTTATTCGGAATCGGATTGGGAAGGTTATGTTTATGGAGAATATCTGATTTTCTTGGGGATTGCGCCATTAAACGAAGTTGAAGTCTGGGAAATAGATTATCTTGACATTTTGATATCCATGCAGTTTTAAATGTGAGTGAGAAGAAAAACGGGCCTAATTTAGGCCCGTTTTTCATTTTATTGTTGAAAGACTGTTTTACCCTGTGAACAGGTTTCTTTGATTTTTAATGATCCATCAGCTATAACAAAACTGGCAACGCCATTCTCACGAATGTATCCGTACCCCTCTTTTGAGACACCGAAGAAATCTGCCACATTGGAAGTGAAAATCTTTAAAGATTTTTCTATTGGGTGATTATTATCTATAACAAGGTTTTTAAAAACCTTGTACAATGTATCAACCGGGGCAGTTTTAACAGAGATGAAATCTCCCTTTTCATCGAAAACCGGGATAGAACCCCATCCGTCAGATGAGCATAGGATATTTTCTACCGGTACATTTTCATTAAGAAAGGTATTAATACCCTCGATGGACTTTTCCCCTGCTGTGAAATCGATAAAACCTCCGTAATTTTCAATCCAGTCTTTTCCTTCCTGAAGCGTTCGCGCTGTTCTGTTAATATGGGTGGGAAGCATCTGATGAGGGGAAATATCGCCAAGAGATATAGCCTCTCTAAGCAATTGCAATCCTGTTTTGACAGCTCCTACATGAATAATCGCTTTTCCGGCTTTACCTGAAAGCATCCCTGCAACTCTGGTATTTAAAAGTAACCGTCTGAATTCATCTATCGTGATACCGGAACCTCTATGATCGGATATGGCAATTTCACCAATCCCAATATATTCGGGAATAAAGACGATGTCATCCTGTAAATCATTCAAAAGAGTTACCAAAGGCAGAGCATAACTTCCCGACATAAGGAAGGTTTTTAGGTGGTTATGTGTAAATTTCCTTGCTTGTCCCAACAAATCACGATGAGTTCGAGTGATGCCATCTGTTCCCAAAACACCAATCACGGCGGTGGTTCCTGATTTAAAGAAGTCCATTTCACATTGCGGTGTGGTTCTTGTGAAAAAGCCACCTTCCCCACCACCACCAATGATGTGGACATGACCATCAACAAAACCCGGAAAGCAAAGAAAACCGGAATAATCTTTTATTTCAGTCTCCCCGGCAAAGGGCGGTTCTATTGTCTCTGCAATCTTGACAATCTTATCTGCATATATGAGTATATCCTTTTTACCTACTTCCTTGGGAGTATATAGTTGAAGGCCTTTGTATAATTTAAATTCAGACATGGGTGACATCCCTTTTAACTGCAATCTCTTTTTCAATCAGTTGTGCAAATAAACTCATAAGTCTTCTTGTGATTTGGCCATCTGCAGGATAAACTTTTTCCCCAATCTTGCTTACAGGCATCACTTTGGAAACGGTACTGGCCAGGAAAATTTCTTCAGCGTGTTTGATCTCATTTAAAAACACCCTTCTTTGAACAAAGGGTATTTGGGATTCTTTACAGAGTGCAAGAACCTTTTTTCGTGTTATTCCAGGAAGAATGTTGTCAATTTCAGGTGTGGCGATGATCCCGTCTTTCACCAGAAAATAGGTGGAACTCCCACCCTCCGTGATGTATTTTCTTTTCTTATCATCTACACGAAACATCATAGAATCGTAGCTTTTCTGAGAGTAAGCAAAATTCTTTGCCATACAGTTAGCCAACAAATTGATGGTTTTATGTTCACAAAGTTGATGCCTTAAATCAGGGTAAAGGGTTAGGGATACACCTTTTTCCCAGTTTTCAGAGTTGATGTGTCTTAAGGGAATCGTAAGGATGGTGAAGGTACCCTTATGTTCATCGCGAAAACCATGTTCTCGATACGCATCATCTCCACGTGTTAATTCCCAGTACAATTCCCCGTCATAGAGTTGATTCTTTTCTATTAACTCAATGGATTGTTGATAACAATCTTCCCAGGTGTAGTTAAATGGTATTTTAAAGAAATCGGCACTTTCTTTCATTCTTTTATGATGTTCTTGTAAAAACAGGGGAACGCCTTCAATGATTCGAATGACTTCAAACAAACCGTCTGCAAAGGTGAATCCTCTGTTTTCTATTCTGATATTTTTTTGATCTTTATCCGTTAGTTTTCCATCAAGGTAACAGTACATACTGATCACTCATCATCCATTAGAAGGTGGGATACAGTTTGTTACCTTCGGCCCTGAAACGGAAAGGTGTGGGATTTTTTAACAATATGCAAGAGTCCAGGTCGTGATGAGTGAATGCCCCTGTACCACAAGCGAAGTGGACACTTTGTCCAATACCGACCCCGCCTTCTCCCATGCAACCGATCATCAATTTTTTGTTCGCCGTTTGGGCGATTTCCACAATTGCCAGAGCATCAGAAAGTCCGGATTTCATCAGTTTGATGTTGATATAATCTACACAGTCTTCCCGAACTAGTCGCAGGGCATCGTATTTGGTTTTGCAGGTTTCATCAGCACCTACCGGATAATGGCAGTTGTTTCTCACCAGCCGCATGCCGTCAAAATCGTAAACATCCACAGGTTGCTCGAAGATTCGAATGTTGACTGCGTTTTTATACATTTGATCTGCGAATTGAATCGCCTCTTTGGCGGTATATCCCAAGTTGGCATCCACAATATACCCTGCTCCCTTGGTTGCTTCTGCAACGGCAAGAACCCGATCAATGTCGTGATTCAGGTCTTCTCCCACCTTGAGTTTTAAGGTGGTAAATCCTTTGTCAAATGCCTCTTTTGCCCGGATTACCGTTGTTTCCAAATTATCGATACCAATGGTCAAATCCGTTTCGATAAAGTCCTTTCTGCCGCCGAGAATCTGGTATACGGGTAAATTAACCGTTTGACTGAGACCATCCAGAACAGCAAACTGAACGGCCGCTTTTAAACTGGGTGCCGTTCTTGAAAACTTATCGATCTGGTCAAATACCCGACGATAATTTCTTACATCCAGTCCGTTGATTTTATCCAATATTTCATCTCTGTATTTCAAAAGGCCTTCAAAAACTTCTCCGTTAACACGAAAAGATCTTGATGCCTGCCCCAAACCAACGACACCGTTATCCAGAGACAACTCAACAGTGATAACTTTCGAAGTTGTTGCCACACTGTTGGTAATGTGAAACGGCACTTCATACTCAAATTCTTCCGGCTTAAACTGTAGGTTCTTTATCAAACTCATGATTTTTCATCCCTTTCCTTATTATCTGAAATTTCTTCAAATTCAATGATTTCTTTCATATTAACGGTATCCTCGTCTTCTACTGCGCCCGTATCCGTTTCCATTTCTCCCGTTTGATTATCGTACGGATCATTTCGGATGTAATGCTTTTCCGGGAAGAACGGTGCCATGAATCCGGTTGTAGTAACCATTCTAAAGGCATCCAGGTTACCGAAGTAAAACTCACGATATTCTTCTTTGTCCCTTCTGGCTCCGCCAAAAGAACAGTCCACGGGTAGCCATCCGTAGGGTTCGCAATAGAAAAATGCCCAGTCATGATTGCCCGGAGTTATGGGGTTTGCATACCAACCGGATTGCCATCGTGCAGGAACACCGCAAATACGGCATAAAGTGATAAACAATAAGGCCTGAACACCACAGTCCCCTTTAAGGTTGATGGCGGCGTATGTGGAAAGATCCTCATAGAATTTGTATTCTTTCATGAATGAATATTTTACGTTCAAAGTAATCCAATCGTAAATTCGCTTGGCAATCAAATAAGGATTCTTTTCATCTCCCTTGATCTGACCTGCTAAATAAGCTAAATAGGGTGTAAAGACGATATGAGGCAGCTGTTCCTGCAGATAGGCGTCCATGTTAAGCTTGGGAATAGTTACTTCCTGGGGATCTACATTGGAGATGATTTCGGTGATTCGATATTCAAATTCTACACGGAAAGATATTTCTTCAGATTGATCATAAGCCCTTTGTGTAAAAAGCGTTCGTTGCGGATGATTATTTCTGGATACCGTGAAATTTTTCATGGAAGTCTTAATATGAGACGATACACGTTGCTGTAAATCAGATTTGGGTAAAGGCAACCAACATTTAACAATGGTAGACTTTTCTGGAGCCTTCACCAGCTTTTTTTTAAAAGCACCGCGAACCCGATATGCCTTTGGAGAATCCCCGCGAAGTAATTCATCCAGTCTTTTATGGAGGAGATCCATAGAGGCTTTTCTTTCCTTATCTGTTATCTTTCTTTCGTTATAGTCGGGTTCGGCAAAACACAAGTTCTCCGCAAACCTTCTCTCAAAATAGCGTTGACCATCAATTTGTACAAAATCCAGTCTTTTTTCCTGTATCAATTTATCAAATTCATCATCCGTGATATCTTTAATCACTGATTTGATTTGCGTTACAGCTTCCTTCTCTGTGAATTTATAATTTTTTCTAACTCTTCCTATTCTATAAAGCTCATAGTCCAGTCGATCCCTGAGGAGTCCTGAGATTTCTTTTTTTAAAAACTCTTTTATCTTTTTTTCCGCTAAGGCATAATCTCCTTGCCGTTCACAATCAACAATAGACTGAGGCAAAGGAGTGCATAAAAATTGCATATGTTCAACCTCCCCTGGTGTTTATATGAGAGGGAAATGGCACTTAACAATGTGGCCTTCCCTGATTTTTCTTTCTACCGGTTCTTCCAATTTACATTTATCCTGAGCATATCTGCAACGGGTGTGGAAACGACATCCTGATGGTGGATTGATGGGACTTGGAATCTCACCTTTGGCAATAATTTTATCCCGTTTTAAAAATGGGTTGGGAATGGGATTGGAATTCAATAATAATTCTGTATAGGGATGTGCCGGTTTTGTAAAGACATCGCTTTTCTTGCCTTTTTCAACAATTTGTCCTAAATAAAGTACCGCCACATAATCCGCCAAATAATCAACGATCGACAAATCATGGGTGATGAACAAATAAGTCAGGTTTTCATCTCGTTTGGTTTCTTTGAGCATTTTTAAAACCATGGCTTGAACAGATACGTCCAAAGCGGATGTGGGTTCATCCAAAACGATAAATTCCGGATTAAGAACTATGGCTCTGGCGAAGGCGATTCTCTGACGTTGTCCACCTGAGAATTCGTGTGGATAGCGGAACATATGTTCTTCCCTGAGTCCTACCTGTTCCAAAACAGCTTTAATTCTGTTTCTGATTTCCTCTTCTCCGATGCCCTTAAAATGAATCTTCATCCCCTCTCCAATGATTGTTTTAACCAGTTTTTTCGGGTGAAGGGAATTGTAGGGGTCTTGGAAAACGATTTGCATTCTTCTCCTGTATTCCATAAAGTCTTTGTTACTTAGACTAAATATATTGACTCCTCTGATGATGACTTCACCGCCGGTGGGTTCGATGAGTTTTAACAATGTCCTTCCAAGGGTTGTTTTACCCGATCCGGATTCTCCCACAACAGCGTAGGTGGAGTTCTTAGGAACTGAAAAGGTTACATTATCAACGGCACGAACAACTCGGACCTTTGAAAAGATACTTTTTTTAAGGTTGAAATGTTTCTCAAGGTTTTTAATTTCAAGCAGATTTTCACTCATTTGTTCTCACCGCCTTTTTGTGAATATAAATGACATGCAACATAATGATCTTCCTCCACTTCAATAAAAGGCGGACGTTCTTTTTTACAGATTTCCATGGTCTGTGGGCATCTCTTATGGAATCGACATCCGGAAGGCGGATCAACCAGATCGGGAACCGTTCCGGTAATGGCTTTTAGTTCATCTGTTCTACCAATTTGAGGAACAGCTTTTAGTAAGCCGGTTGTATAAGGATGCAGAGGTTTTTTAAACAATTTTTCCGTAGAGGCATATTCTGCGGAATTTCCCGCATACATCACCAGAATCTTGTTACAAAACTCGGCAACAACCCCCATATCGTGGGTGATCATCATGACGGCATTTCCCAATTTTTCAACCAAATCATCCAATAATTCAAGAATTTGAGCTTGAATGGTTACATCCAACGCGGATGTGGGTTCATCAGCAATCAGTAATTTTGGTTTTGGTGCCAGTCCCATGGCAATCATGACACGCTGTGCCATTCCACCGGAGAGTTCGTGAGGGTACATGGACATGACCCTTTCAGAATCCAGCCCTACGAATTCAAGCATTTCTGCTGCAGCTTTATATTGACTTTTGATAGATTTGTTATTGACTTTTCCTAAAACTTCAGCGATCTGAAATCCCACGTTCATAACCGGATTCAAAGACGATTTTGGTTCCTGGAAAATCATGGAGATTTCATTTCCCCTGATTTTTCTGACTTCAGCTTCCTTCAATTTCAAGATATCCCGATCTTCAAATACGACGCTACCACTGAGAATCTTTCCGGGCTCTTCTATCAGATCCATAACTGCTCTTGATGTAACAGACTTACCGCAGCCGGTTTCACCAACGATACCAAGTCTTTCACCTTTATTCATCCACAGTTCTACACCGTTTAAAGCCTTAATCACACCCCGATAGGTGTAAAATACAACATGCAGATCTGAGACATTCAGTAAGTTTCCTCTCTTATTCATCATCTTTACCTCCTTAGCCTCGGATCCATCATATCTCTGATGCCGTCTCCCAGTAAATTAAATCCCAGTACAACGATTGCTATGGCCAGGCCCGGGAATGTGGAAACCCACCATTGGTCGATTAGATAACTTCTTCCGTCACTAACCATGACACCCCATTCGGGACTGGGTGGTTGAGCTCCCAAACCAAGGAATCCGAGTCCTGCAGCGGTTATAATAATAGTTCCCATTCTCAAGGTTAACTGAACCAAAACGGGAGATATGGTCATGGGAAGAACGTGAGAGAACATGATACGGAAATTGCTGGCACCCATGGAACGTATGCTTTCTATATACGGCTGCCCTTTCACACGTAAAGATTCAGCTCGAGATATCCTGGCATATGGGGTCCAGTTCACTAATGAAATGGCGATGATCATATTCGTCAGATTGGGTCCAAGCATTGCTGCAAAGGCCATAGCCAGTACCAAACGCGGAAATGCCAGGAACATGTCCGTGATTCTCATGAGGATTTCATCCACAATACCGCCAAAATAACCTGCCGTTACCCCCACAGAAATACCGATAAAACCACTGATGATTGTAACAATCAAAACGATTTGAATAGCGATTCTAGAACCGTATAAAATACGACACATAATATCTCGCCCAAATTGATCTGTTCCAAAGGGATGCTCCGAACTAGGCGGTAGTAGCTTATTGGAAAGATTCTGTACATCAGGCTGATAAGGTGTCAGAAGGGGAGCGAATATAGCAATGAACAAAAAGGCGGCTATAATAATTGAACCCACGATGGCTAATTTGTTCCTTCTCCAAAGATACATGGTGTGTTTCATATCTTCGAAATACGGCTTCATCAATTGAAACCATCCGGTTTTTGTTTTTGTAGTTGTTTTACTCATACAATCACGTCCTCATCCTTGGGTCTAAAACGGCATATAAAATATCTACCGCCAAATTGGCTAAAGAATATACAAAGGCGATATAAAGGGTTCCACCCATAACGGAATTATAATCCAGGAATAGAAGTCCTTGGGTAATGTATCGACCCAAACCGGGCCAAGAGAATACAGTTTCCGTTAAAACTGCCCCTTCAAGAAGACTTCCGAAAGTCAAACCGATAATCGTTACGGTAGGAATCAATGAATTCCTTAATGCATGACGATTGATGACGATGTTCTTTTTCAAACCCTTTGCCTTAGCCGTAGTAATGTATTCCTGCTTGAGAACATCCAACATACTGGCTCGTGTAGTTCTTGCAATTGAAGCGGTGGCAAGGAACCCAAGACAAAAAGCCGGTAGCAAGATATGTCTTAAAGCATCTTTAAATACTTCCCAATTCCCCGTTAACAAAGAATCCAATAAATACATACCTGTAATATGGTCTGGTGGCATAGTGAAGAAATCAAGTCTTCCGGCAGCGGGAAGCCACCCTAACCGGTAGTAAAAAAGGAGTAGTAATAACAAACCGGTCCAGAAAACAGGCATACTAACACCAACAATAGAAAAGACCCTTGAAAAGTGGTCAATGATTTTATTTCTATGTACAGCTGAAAGGACACCCAACGATATTCCCAATATGGTCGATATAAGGATGGCGAAGATGGTTAACTCCAGTGTTGCCGGGAAATAGTTGTTAATATCCTGCATAACCGGATTGTTTGTTCTCAGTGACAAGCCGAAATCTCCAACAACTGCTCCGGTTATAAAATTATAGAATTGAACAATAAGCGGTTTATCGTATCCCAGTTGTGCCTCAACTCTTTTAATCACTTCATCAGGTGCGTTTCCGCCTAACATTGCAGAAATGGGGTCGGCGGGGATGACATGTGCAATGAAAAAAACAATGCAGGCAACTCCGAATAAAACTAAAATCATTAATAAAAGTCTTTTTAATATATAAGTCCAAATATTCATCTATACACCCCGATCTTAAAAAAACCCCAGAAATCAGGCATTTTCCGGCATAATTAAATGCCGGAAAATGCCCAATTGAATAACTTACACTGACTGCTAAGTTATCACAATCTGGAGTTTGTTTTATTGAATTTTATTTGGCAAATCCACCCCAATTAAAGGTCATGGAATAACCATATGCTGAATCGTAGAAATTCTTAACTTCTTCTCTGACTCCCCAATATTCTACAGATTGGTAGAACATGGCAAATGGTCCGTTAAGGAACCAATAGGTGGTCAAATCTTCGTAAATCTGTTCTCGTTTGTCAGGATTGGTTTCGAATCTTCCAGCTACAGCTAATGCATCAGCATAGTCATCATCCCAGGCACATCTGTAAGCTAACTGGCCGGCATCGTAGCTTGCCATTGCCATTGCAAGGTTGTCAGCGTCAGCATAGTCATTTCCCCAACCGGCGATAATGAGCTGATGTCCCTGTGCTCTGTATTTAGGATACATCTGTGATGCCTGCATGATAACGATTTCAGCGTCAATTCCAATTTGTTTAAGATCTGACTGAACTTTTGCAGCTTCGTCCTGTCTGGTCTGTGAATTGTTTGTTAGCAATTCAACTTTAAAACCGTCAGGATATCCTGCTTCTGCAAGAAGTTCTTTGGCTTTTTCGATGTTCTGATCAAAAGGATTTTCGTCAACGTAGCCAAAGTAACCCTTAGGAACGAATCCCTGTACTTTTAAAGCGTAGCCGGCCATAATGACATCAACAATTTCATCATAGTTGATGGCATATTTGATAGCCTGTCTGACTCTTCTGTCCTGTAAAGGACCCCATGAAGCATTCATGGCCAGGTATTCATTGGAATGTCCGGGTGTTTGAACAACTGTTACGCCATCGGCTTTTGCTACTTCATCCAACATCATTGGATCAAGATCCCATGCTACATCTACGTCGCCTTTTTCAAGCAACAGTCTTTGGTTGGAAGGCTCAGGAACATCTCTGAACATGATTCTCTTCAAATTCGGTTTTTCGCCGTAATAGTTTTCATTTGCAGACATGGTTATCATTGTATTTCTTTCCCAAACATCCAATACATACTGTCCGGCTCCGGCACTATGATCTGTCAACCATGCATTACCCATGTCACCATCTACTTCATGTTCCAGTGCCAAATCTTTGTTGATAACGCCACCCCAGCTGTTGTCCATAATACCGAGAACGATATTTTCAGCATAAGGTGCATCAAAGGTCATGGATAATGTTTTTCTGTCAACTTGGATAATTTTTTCATCCATGTTGCCTTGATTGATTCCAATGCTTTCAAGAAGCCATACGGAAGGGCTACCCAGTTGTAGGTATCGTTTATAACTCCATACAACGTCTTCTGCCAATACTTCTGATCCATCGGCAAATACAGCGTCATCCCTAAGTTTGAATGTGTAAGTCATACCATCTTCTGAAATTGTCCATGATTCGGCCAATTCCGGCTGAATGACTAATGACTCATTCACATTTTTGAAACCGACAAGATTGTCATAAAGAGCGTTTAATGTAACTGCAGGTAACACTTCATAACAAATAGCAGGGTCCAAAGAGATAAAGATTTCAGTGTTGGCTGCCATTACCAATGCGTCTTTTGGCGTTCTTGAGGGTGCACCAAAAACCGTGAATCCAAACAACAACGACATAACTAGAACTAGAACAACAACGATGTTCAACTTCTTCATAAAAAAACACCTCCGTTAAGTTTCCCTATATTAGGGATTTTAAGTAAACGTCGAGATTCTTGTAACCTTCTTTTTCTATGTCCATGACTTTCTTGACATTTTGTTCTGCTTTTTCTTTGCTGTTTAAGATGAGCATGTTGGTGATGATGTGTATAACCGCCAAAGGTGCTGCATAAGAATTGATACGCAGCAAAGAGGCTGTTTCCGATAAAATAATCAAGGATGCCAATTTCGAGGCAGGACAGGTAAGTGAATCGGTTAACAAACAAATGGGGGTTGAACGTTTTTTTGCTAACCCTGAAATGAAGTTAATTTCACGGGAATAGACCGGAAATGAAATCAAAAACAACACATCCCTTTCAGTCATTTTGTTTGTTTCAAGGGCAAAATCCGAAACGGAACCTTCTAAAACAAAAACAGGTTTTTCAATAACGCTTAAAAGGGAGTATTCCATCATCTTTGCAAGGTTTGTACTCATACCAAAGCCTGAAATGAATATCTTTTCAGCTTCCTCAAAGTATTTTACAGCCCTGAAAATTTCTCTGGCCTTAATCCTCTTTAAAGTGGATTCCACATTCTTTAATTCGTTATTTCCCAGTTTTTTTAACTGTTCTTCTTTGGAAGCGACATCCAAGGTTGTGAATTTGATCTTTTCATAAGGACTCAGTTCTTTCTTGATTTCCATTTGAATGGCTTTTTTTAAGTCGTTGAATCCCTTAAAATACAACCGTCGGGAGAACCTGACAATAGAGGCTTTGCTTACATTCACTTTTTCACTTAATTGGGCGATAGTCATAAAACCCACTTCTGATTGGTGATCCAATATATAATTACCGATTTTTTGATTAACTGGAGTCATGGTAGGAATCATTTCCAAAAGTCTCTGGACCATATATATACTCCTTTTTCATGAAAATGCTTGTTTCAAATTATAGCACAAAGAAACAAATATTTCAAATGACAATACATCAAGAGTTATCAATAATATAAAACATGGGAACCCCTGCATGTGCTCACTTGAGATTACGACTATTTTAATTTTGACAAGTCAAAAGGATCGAGATGATATTAAATTTTTTTGTGTTCTTCTGATAAAATTCTTTTCTCTGAAGTGTTATAATTTCCCTGGAAAAAGAATTCCAATGACTTGATGAGGGGTGAGAAAATGAGAAAGAACATTTTATTTTTGGGTTTGATACTTGTAATTGTTATCAGTGCATATGCTTTTAATGTTGCCCTGATGATTACGGGAGAAGTGGGTGGCAATCCCATTTACGAGATGATGGTGGCTGGTGCCAAAAGAAGCGGAGAGCTCAATGGTTACAATGTTAAGGTTGTGGAAGGCGGGTATAACGCTTCCAAATGGGAACAAACATTAATCAGTCTTGTAGCAACCATGCAATACGATGTAGTCGTTACATTTACAGAGGGGATGCCACAGTCCGTAGAGAGAGCAGCCAAGATGTTTCCAGCCCAAAAACTGATCCTGGTTGATGGGATCGCACCAGAGATGGACAATGTCTTTTCACTGGGATTCAAAGATGAGGAAATGTCTTACCTTGCTGGGTACTTCGCAGGGCTGG
>Ga0272443_10001956_pt1 | contig 27831 bp, 25 predicted proteins | sample SSMAcet12_FD_193581 | JGI IMG/M metagenome (GOLD analysis project Ga0272443, IMG submission 193581) | Marine sediment archaeal communities from Little Sippewissett salt marsh, Falmouth, MA, United States - SSM-Acet-12 | ecosystem: Environmental > Aquatic > Marine > Wetlands > Sediment ... | reverse complement strand
CATATTTCTGCTCCCGCCTTTATCCTTTTTCCTGGTTTACATAAAGTTTCCCAAGTTCCCTCATTTAATTCTTTTAAAAGAAATGTTTCTATAATAGCTCCTGTGCTTTTTTGTCCTATAATCCTTGCAGGAATCACTCTTGTATCATTAACAACTAAAACATCACCAGGGATTAAATAATCTCTTATATTATAAAACTTTCTATGTTCGAGTGTCTTCAAGCTTCTGTTAATTACCAATAATTTTGAATGATCTCTTGGCTCAACCGCTTTTTGTGCTATCATTTTTTCTGGTAAATCATAATTGTATAAATGAACGTTCAAATTATCACCAAATAAACCTTTATTCACCCATAAAAGCATAAACCAAAGCTACTGCAGATATAGCAGCTCCAGCGACACCAATTCCAATTGCATACCATAATTGCTGCTCTACCGAACTCAATTCTTGTTTAAGACGATCATTTTCAATCTTTAAATAATCATTATCTTGAGAAATTTGATTCAAAGCTGAACCGATTCCCTCTAATTGAGCTATCCTGTTTTCATGATTAACAATGATATTGTTGATTTCCGGTATTTTTTGGGCATTTTGAAGCATTGGTGAAGCTGCTTCCATCTCTTTCCTGAATTGAACAATTTCTTGGCCTATATTTTCAAGATTCTCTACACGTTTCTTTAAACCGTTAACATCAGCATCAATCTTTTTATCATAATCATGAAGTGTTTGGTCTTCAGTTTCCATTTTTTTCATCCATTTGTCTAAATCTCCATATATGCGTAAGTACTCAATTAGTCTACTTACGTTTGCTTCATTGGCAGTTAATCGGCTATCATGTTCTTCAACTTGTGAGTAAAGATTTTCCAATTCTCTTTCAACCGCAGTAAGAAAATCGCTATAACCACTAATAAAGCTTGTTTTATCTTCAAGTGTCTGAATTTGGATCAGCACTTCGTCTTTAAGCATGATTAATCGTTGTTCCATGGCATCGAGTTCCTCTCTACTGAGAGTCACTTCTAAAATATCAATTCGGTTTCTTAATTGACCAAGTGATACTTTGTTCGAGGCTATATCAGATTCCATGGAATTGATCTTTGATGAAACTCCACTCATTTCTTTAAATATTTTACTCCCTAAAATATTTTCACGAGTTCTAAATAAAGTATCTGCCAATTCATATCGATTCACCGTATTTGCGCCATAGAAATAACCTCTGTTATCAACATCCATTATCCCTAATTCTATTATCGCAACGACTTCATCATAGATATCCAATTGTTCTGAAACGTCCGGAGGAGCAGAGTAACCATATGAAATAAAAAACAAAGCTATGATGGTTAGAAAAATAGCATTTTTCATTTTGACCTCCTTAGAAAATGAAATTGATCGTTCTTTCTCTTTCGCCATTTAATGTAATAATTTTTTCCTGAGTCTCTCCTTCATCGGTTTCGCAAGTTATCCGATATGTACCTTGTTTTAAATTTAGTATAACCGGTGTAACGCCACTTGAGTTACCATCTAAAAACACTTCAAGTTGATTAGGCAATGAATTGATTGTCAGTAGCGTATAAGAGGGGATTTCCCTATAAAGTGTGTATGTTTCGCCATCCAAAAAGGTAAATTTCTCTTCATATTCAGCACCATCTGACCATTGCAATTTGAGTAATCCATTACCGGGTCTTATCTTTAAACCTCTAAGAGGTGTATTACCGATATAAGCTCCCATCCAATAAACAGCTGCTCCATTGGGCTGAGTAACAAGGAATATTTCCGATTCTCCCTCTAAATTTATGGTTTCTTCATATATCTTACCCGGTAAAAGTTTGTAAATTCTTCTTCTTGTAGGGTAGCCACCTCGGACTATATCAAAAGTTTGCATACCTTGATAGGTATTAATAATAGCAGGTGTTTCATATTCAATTCCACGATGGATAACAAATGATTGACCAGTGGGTATAATATCGAAAAGAATGGTTGTCTCATCTTTCAGATTAACGTGCTTTTCACCACTATCATGAACTTCTATTTTGCTCATCCATTCAATTTCACCATTGTTTAATTGTATTAAATGTTCACCATGACTCATCATTATTTCCACAGGGGTTAACCCGATTTCTTTCCTGTCAATTGTTAAAACCGCAGCAGGAGTAGACGAAAAAGACCAAGGATATTCTTTTAATGACAATTCTTCTGTGAAATTATTTTCTCCAATATCAACTAAAATCTCTTTTTTTAGTGGTTTAAATCCATTAACATCTATTGTCAGTTGATATTTTCCTGGTGGTATTTGTTTTAATATCAAAGGACTTGTAGAGGTACTATTATCGTTAATAGTAATAATAGAATCATTAGGAGTTGCAAGGATCGTTAAATTTGAAAAAGGTTTCATTATTTGTGATATTTCATTTTGTCCTTCTTTTTCAATTTCTACATCTTTTGTTTCACTATAATACCAATCTTTATGAAAAGAAACAATATGTCTGCCTGCTTTTAGGTGTGCTTCGATAGGTGTTTCTCCTAATTTATTTCCATCAACACTAACAATAGCACCACTTGGATCAGATATTATCCTCGTTTTCCCCTCTTCTTCTAAAGTAACCTGCAAATGTCTTTTGGAATATTGTTTGACTTCCAGATAAAAAGTTCGTGGAATATAACCTTCATTAGAAACTTGAACAAAATGTTTTCCAATGGGTAATTCTTGTTCAAAACTACCAATGGATTCAAACTGTTCATTAACAATAATTTTACTGTTTTCCGGAAAGGCTTCAATGGATAAAACTCCGGAAGGTATCATTTCTATACAAATCGAAGTAGCTTCAGAAATGTTGATTTCTTTTTCAAGTGTATTATAACCGGGCTTTTCTGCTGTAAAAGTATAATCACCTTCCACTAAAAACAGCATCTCTGATAGAATACCACTTCTATCGGTAATACCATATAAAATATTATCAATGTATACAGAAGCATTTCCGGGGATAGTTCTGATTTTTACCGGAACGGACAAAGAGATTGTAAAAACAAATGCTATTAAAATCCACGTTATAGCTGATTGGCGTGTCAAATCATACGCCCCCTATATATTATTGATATTCAACATTTGGAAACTGAATTTCTCCAACGTTTTTCCAGGTTAAAACATTTCCTACTTTCTGAGTCGGTTCAGGTTCTGCATTTATAATCGTTGCGTCTTCAGGTAAGATAAAAACAAGTTTTGAATTGGAGTTTTCCTTTAATTCCAGTCTATTTTCTCCAAAATCCGTTATCCAACCGTTATTTGTTTCCTTAACCATACCTGTCACCACATTGACTTCTTCAATCCTTAACATACCATTTTCTATGTATGCCACTGCATCATATTCTAGCACTTCTACCGGTCTATCCGATTGTTCTTCAAGTTTTGTCAGTACTTCTTTATAATTAGCCATTTTTTCTTCATTCGTTACGCCATTAAAATATTCTAATGATTCTTCCATATCAGATTGTTTTTCATAAGAAAATAAAACAGTATTCTCAATTTTAGTTTCCATACCTTTTTCAAACGTATAGGTTGCTGAAAATTCTACCTGTTCATAATTCTGTCGATTGTTAAAAAAAGTGAAAATATTAAAACCTGCAAAAACAATGATCACTGCCAATAATATCCACATTAGTTTTTTGTTGTTCATTCTCAAAACCACTCTCCATCTCTATTTAATATTTTTATTCCAACTGGGTAGTTTGTCTTTAAATTCTTTGAAAATCAAAGAAGCTGTACGCTTAAGGTTAAAATTTGAGATTTCTCTGATTAAAGGGAAAAAGATTAAAAAATAAATTAAAATGACTGTGATTAAGATACTTAATAATAATCCAAAAGCTGTTTTTTGTCCCATAATGATTGCGTTATCCAATGCCGTATTGTTTTTGGCCAGTCCCTCAATTAAAGCAGGACGTATTTGTGTATAAGAATGAATTACACCATTTTCATCTTGATTAAAAGCAAGATCATAAAACTGAACGATGATTTTCTTTAGATATAAAGATGATTCTTGAATTTCCTGATTTGGATCAATTAAGAACCAGGATCTAATATTATTTTTATCAAGAAAATCATCTAAGGTTCTACGAAATGAATTGATAGTCCAAAGATCAAAATCAAGACCTTTTTCAGTATTAAGAATCGAGATATGAATATCTGAGGTTAACTCACTCACTCTCATAGCGTGTTGTTGAAGTGTATTTGTATCAATCATTAAAGTACCAGCAAAAGAAATCAATACCCCAACGACTATAATCATTATTAATGACATGATTAAAACATAATTTGATAGTTTCAATAGTAAAGTCTCCTCAATGTCATTCTTCTAATTTATCCATAATGTAATTTTCAATCCAACTGCTTTCAACACTTGTTTGATTTCCTGTTTCCATATCTTTAACAACGTAAATTCCATTGTTTATTTCCTCATTACCTATAATGATGGTGAATTTCGCTCCAATCTTTGATGCGTACTTCATTTGACTTTTCAATCCTCTTCCCATCAAATCATGTTCAACACTAATTCCCTTTCTTCTTAAGAAACGAACAATCTTCATAACAAATGCCTCAGCTTCTTCGCACATTCCCAAGACAAATATTTCTGAAAGTGGTTTGACCTTTATTTCTACTTCTTCCTCTTTCATAATGGCTAATATTCTTTCTATTCCACACGCATAACCGACCGCTGGAATATCTTTACCGCCAAGTTCAGAAATAACATGGTCATAACGTCCACCACCAAGGATATCTAATACTGTATCAGCATAAGGGTATTTTACCTCAAATACCATACCTGTATAATAATCAAGCCCTCTGACAAGAAACGGATTTTCTTCAAACTCTATAGATAATTGTTTCAGTTCTCTTTTGATTTCTTGATATTCTGAAGAGCAATGATCACATAAAAAATCTGTCATTTTTGGTGCTTTTTCTTTTAGTTCTTCATCTTGAGGTTTCTTGCAATCTAAGAGTCTCAAAATATTGTTTTCATATCTAACTTTACAATCCTCACATAAAGAATCATAATGTTCTTGATAATATTCTTTCAGAGCATCCTTATATTTTTTTCTATCCGAGGAACATCCTAAATGGTTGAGTTGAAAATTATAATTATGTAGATGAAGACTTTCAATTAAATATTTGGCTTGCCAAATTATTTCAGTATCGGCTTTTGATGAAGCTGATCCTATTATTTCTACTCCAAACTGATGAAATTGCCTGTATCTTCCAGTCTGTGGCTTTTCATAACGAAACATCGGCCCCATGTAAAAGACTTTTTGAGGTAATCCGAGACTCATCAGGTTGTTTTCCAAAAAAGCTCTTATTACTGATGCAGTACCCTCCGGCCTCATGGTCATGCTTCTTTTTCCTTTGTCATCAAAAGTATACATTTCCTTTTGAACAATATCTGTTTCATCGCCTACACTTCTTTTAAATAATTCTGTCCTCTCCAGTATAGGTGTACGGATTTCTTCAAAACCAAAAACCCGCGCGGATTCTTTTGCCTTGTTTTCAAAATGATGCCAAAATGGGACATCTTCACCAATTATATCGTATGTGCCTTTAGGTCTTTTTATCAAAGACATTCCCTCCTTGATTATTTAGCTATAATAAAGACTTGGTTTCTTCAAAATCAAAACATACACCACAAAATGAGCATTCCAGGCGCCTGCAATCATTTGTTTGAATTCCAAAAAAACTTTTCTTGTATTCATTCACCAAAAATTCTTTTCTAATTCCTGAATCTATATGACTCCATGGTAGATTTTCATTAAAACCTCTTGCACTGATATATTTCTCAGGAATGATATCAAATTCCTTAAATGCTTTAAGCCAACGTTCGTAAGAAAACTTATCTTTCCACGCTTCCAGATATCCATCTTCATCAGCTACTTTTAAAATCACTTCAGAAAGTTTTCTATCACCCCGCGAAAGGACACCTTCAATAAAACTGATTTCAGGTTTATGAAATTCAAAATGAGAGATTTTTTTCAAATATGATAATTTTTTAATTTTAGAATGGAGTTCGTGAACAGTATCTTGAGGGGCAAACTGAAATGGTGTATGAGGTTTTGGTATAAATCCAGATACACTGACAGAGACATTTTTCATTCCCAATGCCCTGCACTTTTGTACAATATCTATGATACCCTTAAGATCTGAGTCAGATTCAAATGGTAAGCCGGCCATGAAGTATAGTTTGATTCTTTTCCATCCTTTGGATATAGCAATTTTTATCATGTCAAAAATTTGTTCATCAAGAATATTTTTATTGATTCTATCTCGCATTTTTTGTGTTCCGGCTTCTGGAGCAACGGTTAAGCCAGTTTTTCTCACAGTCGATATCTTTTCTGCAATATCTATTCCAAATTGATCTAATCTACTGGATGGAATGGACAAAGATATCTTATTTTCATTTAACATAACCATTAATGCGTCAGTTGTTTCAGAAATTTGTGAATGGTCTAATGTACTTAATGAAAGTAGTGAAATTTCATCGTAGCCGGTATGCTGAATAACAGAATCAACTGATTTTATAATTTCTTCTTTTGTTCTTTCACGCGAAGGCCTATAAACCATCCCGGCATGACAAAAGCGGCAACCTCTAGTGCAACCTCTCATTACTTCTATTACGCCTCTGTCATGTACTGTTTGAGTATAGGGAATCAACTGTTTATGAACAGTATTTTCCATAGTTAATGGAGAAATTCTTTTTCTAATAAAGGAAGGGATTTGATTTTTATATGTTTGTTTTGGAGTAACTTTCCCCTCGATAGCCTCATAAAATTCCGGTATATAAACACCTTTAACAGTCTTTGCCATTTTTAGCAATCGTTCTTTTTTTGGTTTCCCGGTAGTTTGTAATAATAAATCTCCAATTTCACAAATGGCTTCTTCCCCATCTCCAATTAAGAACGCATCGATAAAAGGAGCAATAGGCTCAGGATTATAAACACAAGGACCACCTGCAATGATTATCGGATCACTTTCTTTCCTGTTTTTTGATAACGGCTCTAAATGAGACAACTGAAGATATTTGATCATTCCCGGATAAGACAATTCATATTGAAGTGTAAATCCAATCACATCAAATTCTTCTGGTGCTTTGAAGTTTTCAAGACTAAACATTTTAATGTTTTCTTGTTCCATGATTTCAACGAGATCTGTCCAAGGCAAGAAAGATCGTTCAGCCAGAAATTTTTCTTGCTTGTTTATTTCCTCATATAAGATTTTTAAACCTAAATGACTCATTCCGATATCGTAAATGTCGGGAAAAACTAATAAAAACTTTAAAATGGATTGAGTCCATTTTTTTCGAATTATATTATATTCATTTCCAAGATACCTTGAGGGTTTTTCTAAATTGTATAATAATCCGCTTTCATGTAGATATTTGTTCATCGATTGAGTTTTCAAACATGTTCTCCGTTTCAAAATAGTTATTTTTTACCAATTAACCGGTTTTCGTCTTACGGGCATGGTCATACATCTACAACCACCACCGCCACGTGACAATTCCGATCCTTCCATTGTCACAACACATCGTTTATAATCTTTAATGTTTCTTTGACCGGAAATTATATCTTCTGCTTCAATTACTTCAAACCCGGCTTTGTTTAATGCATTGATAGTACTGACATTTCGTTTATAGCCAATGATTTTTCCGGGAGCTAATGTAAAAAAGTTTGCACCACTATGCCACTGCTCACGTTCTTGCACCCATTCATCTTTATTGTCGCCACAAAAAACAGGTTCAATCGGCATACCAAGCCTTCTTAAAGAGTCGATAATATTGTCTTCTTCCCATATTTCTACTTTTCCGTTAACTATGTTTATGTGAACAGTTTTAAGGTTATTTCGTTTAAAAATAACCGGTTCGTATGCCATACATTTGTCTACATCCAATAATGTGAATACCATATCGAGATGGATAAATGATTCAGGAAATTTAGGCAATTCTTGAACGATGATGTGTTTGGATTCTCCACGATGTTTGATATGTTCAATAACAAAGTCTATTCCTTGGGAAGAAGTTCTCGCTCCCATTCCAAATAAAAGAATTTGTTCGCTGGCGATTAATAAATCTCCACCTTCGCTAAATAAAGTTTCAGGTAAATGTCGCCTACGCATTGGATTTATAGTATCCCCGGTTACCAATGAACTGTGGTTAAAAATAGCTTCCATAATAAGCGATTCTCGAGCTCGAACCGGAGTAGCCATTTTATTGATTAAAACGTGATTTGAAATACTAACTGAAGCATCACGAGTAAAGAAGAAATTATGCAATGGTCTTAAAGCATATCTTTCTTGGCTTAGGTAATCTGTTAAAGAATGTTTTTCTAAAGGTACGCCTTCAATAAGTTGAGAAGCGAGATCATGTTCAGATAAAGATAACAAGTATCTTTTATAATCATTGACATTCTCATTTTCGCAAATCTCATCAATCAATTCCCTTTTAACACCTTCGTCTTTGAGAGCATCTATTAAAAGGTCCTTGACTTGAAATGTTTTTGTTGTTTTCTCTAGTACACCCACTAACTCCGCATACTCTTCTTTTGCAACTGATAAATTTAATATATCACTATATAGTGCTCTTTGGGCGTTCTCAGGAGTCATATTTTCAACTTCCGAGCCGGGTGTGTGTAAAATTACACCTTCCAATTCACCTATTTCAGAATTTACTTCAATCTGCATTTTTTTAGTTCCATATGAATCATTTTTCACCCTGCTTCCTCCATATTATCTTATTTTTTTTATTCTATCATAGTTTTAACCTAATCAGGAAGTTAAAATCAATTTTCAGTCAAAGGTTTTTCACGACTCTCTTCTTTTTCTTCGTCATCGACATCAACTTCTTCTATTTTTTCAGTATTTGTCTTTTCAGTTTCTTCTCCGTTTTCTTTGGAATCATTGGGAAAATCTTCGCCAAGTTCTTCATACAATTCAAGATCCGACATTTTAAAAATCTCATAAAAATTCTCTGTTACAGTGTAAGCATAAGGTCTTCCTGGTGCTTTTACTCTTTTTCTTTTAAGCAATCCAGAAAGCAATAATTCTAAAAGCTGATTAGAGCAATCTTTTCCCCTAACGATTTCCACCTGGGATTTTGTGCTGCTACCATTTTTTGCAACGATTGCCAATACTTCTAACTGAGATGGAGTTAATTTATCCACGGGTCTCCTGATTAATCTTTCAACATATTCGGCATATTCTTCTTTTGTAAAAAAACCGTATTTTTTTCCAACTCGTTTTAATCTGATACCGTGATTTTCATTTTCATATCTTTCTTCTATTTCAGTGAGAATACTTTCTACCTCTGTTTTAGAGAATTCCGAAAATTTAGTTAACTGACTTAAATCAAGCCCTCTGTTTGTAGAAAATATCAATGCCTCAATAATGGAAGTTTTATTCATAGTGATTCTCCCTTTTAATGCCATTCTTTCATCGTTTTATTATATCATTTAAAGAAAGATATATTAAAGCATGCTATAATCACGATAAAAACAAAGGGGGTATTTTCATGAAATTATTTTGCTCTGTAGATATGGAAGGTATTGCGGGAACTATTAACTGGTCACAAGAAGATTCATTTGGAACAAGACAACAGGTTAAAAAATGGATTAGAAAACAAGTAGAATGGATGATACAAGGGATTCATGAAAGCGACAAAAATCAACAGATTGAAGAAATAGTTATTGCTGATTCACATAATAACGGTGATAGTTTGGAATATGATATCACTGAATTAGATGACAGGATGTTTTTAATTTCCGGTTCTCCACGTCCCGAATATATGATGCCTATGTTTGATAACAGTTATGATGTTGTTTTCTTTCTTGGATATCATGCTGGAGCTGGAAGAATTCGCTCGACAATGGATCATACGTTTTCTAATAGTGCTTTTCATAATGTATGGATTAATAGTAAATTGGTGAATGAAACTTTGTTAAATGCAGCCTATGCAGGTTATCACGGTGTCCCGGTAGGACTGATTATCGGTGATTTGGGATTAAAAATACAACTGGAAGAAGAGAATTTATTGGATTGGGTTGAATTCGTGATCACAAAAGAGGGTATAACACGATTCGCAGCGAAACATTATCCGATGAATATTGTAAAGAACAATACGATAGAAGCTGTTAAAAAGGTGCTTAATAAAAACATGAATGAGCTGCCAACCTTTAAGTTTAATTCTGATTATGACCATCCTATTGAATTAAAAATTCAATTCAATAAAACCCAAATGGCAGATGCTGCTCAATTTATACCAGAAGTTAAACGAATTGATGCCAGAACCATTCAATATAAAAATCATAGTTTCAAATCAATATTTAACACAATTGCAATTTTTTCTGGGTTAACTCGAACAACCAAATAAATCTTGATATAAGAAATGAAATGGATGAAATATCCTTTCAATGTAGCTAGTTAATACAAAAGGAGTAATTATGTTTATCGGGTTTATTTTGATCAGTTTTTCAGCAGTCTCATTATTCACTTTTTCAGTTATATCAGCCTTCAGTCAACGGCATTTTTTAATTTCGCTGTTTATTTTATTGACTAATGTTTTATTGCTGGTTGATATAATTTTTCAATTAAAAAAAGAAAGTTTACATTTTCTGAAATTGAAGCAAAAGGATTTATTCATCGTCTTGTTCTGTGTTGTTGGAAGTATAACAGCATATGTGATTAATGTTTATGTCGGACTTGGTGCGATCGTTGCATCTGCTATGATAGGTTTATTAAGTGCCATATTAATACCCAAATATTCAGTAGCAATTTATTGCGGCTCCTTTGTAGGAATGGTTTCGCCTTTGGTTCTACATGATTTTTATCATGTTATATTAGCTGCAATCATGGCAGGTTTTATTTTAATGCTATCAGATAATGTTTATCAAGGATATGGTGGCAAATTAGGAGCAACAGCTTTTATACCCTGGATCATACTTTCTTTATCTAATAACGTTCAATTAACAACTCCTTATGCTTTGTCAATAACGATTATGTTTGAAATTCTAATTTATAGTTCATTTGCGGCTTTTGCCACTTATGTTATTGCTCAAAGGTTCAAACATGATGCAGTAACTTCTTCAAGTTTGGTAAGTCTAGTTGCAGGATTAATTTTACCTGCTGTTTTTCCAAATAACGGTTCTGCTTTTGCCGCAGTTGCAATGAGTGCATCTTTTGCAGGTATGTCATCAAAAAAAGTCATTAAAAATGAATTTCAAATGATAATTGTATCAATCCTTTTAGGAGTTATGTTTGTCTATAGTTATTCTCATTTTGGTGGTGCCGGGGGAAAATTAGGGACTTTGGCTTTTGCAAGTGTCATCACTTTTAAAGGGATAGAAATATTGATAAATTCAAGATTGAAAAAAAATGATATTCAAAAGTAATTTTTTTACAGGCAAAAAAAAGTGCTATAATTCACTTAAGGGGTAAGTAAAACCGTTTTTTATTTTTTTTAATTTAAATTTAGGGAGGTCAATATGAAAAAAAATGTTATTATTCTAATTCTTATTTCTTTTATGACCATGGGATTGTCACAAAATTACATTGCTGGTTTGATTACGGATGACAACTTAGAAATTCAAGTTGAAACATCTTCACCAGTCAGAACACAAGAATATCTTTTTAAAATCAGGAATATCAGTTTTTCTCAAATTGCGATTTTTTGGGATGAATGTTCCATTACCGGACTAAATAATGCTCCTTCAAAGATGATTCTTGCTGAAAATGTCAATTTCACTGAGTATCCACAAATGGAAACTGTTCTTGAACCTAATGAAGAAATAACCGTTAGTGTTTTGCCATTAAACACGATAACCAATCAAGGTATAGAACCATTGGAATTAACAGAAAGAACGGTTTCAATGTTTTTTCACTATCAAATAAATGAAAAAGGAGAAAGTCTTGCTGCAAGAATTAAATTCCCTGCTATAAAAGAACAAAGTACTTTTGATAAGGTATTTCCATGGGTTATGGCCGGAGCAGGAGCGGCATTAGTCTTAGGTATTATTTTCTGGCCACGCCAATAATTACAAATTCATTTAACTGCATCTAGAAAAGACCAACTTCTAAAAAAGTTGGTCTTTTTCTTTATTTAAACTTTTAAATAGGAATCTTAAGATATTGGGGGGGAAAATAGATCTGCTATATTATATATCTTCTATTTATTATATTAGATATTTATATAATATCTTAATTATCTATTTATATATATCTTTTATTTAATATCTACTATATTAGTATATCTTATAATTATATATTTATAGTATCTATATTATAGAGTTTTTATATTTGGGTTCTCATCTTATTCTTTCGAGTCATTATTTATTAATCGCTCTCTTTAGATAAAACAACGCAAACAAAGAATATGTTTTTCGATTCCAGTAAAATACTTTATAGCAAAGTTTATTTAAGCTTAAAGTAATTCGAGATAGCAGGGGAGTTTTTAACTAAAAAAAGGCATATTAAAAGCTATAGATAGCTTTTAATATGCCTTATAGAATACTTAAGATTATAGTACCGGTCAGCTTATCTTGATTTTATGTCCTTTTTTTAAAAGTGAAGTATAATTGTATAAAAGCGATAAAAATAAAGGCATTTTATCCAAAATAGACGCAACAAAATTAGTTATTTTGTTGCGTCATTGAAATTTTCAAGTATTTTCTTCCATAATTCCTCTGAAGAATGAGCTTTTACTAAACCGTTTTCAAAAAGCGTGTTTATGAAATCACCGGCTACCCATTTTTTTTGATCGTCAGTTGCGAATTTCTTATAAATCGAAGAAAGCAATTCGGCATCGAGTGTTTTTTCCTCTAAATCATTTTTTTTATACAAATGCGACTTAATCGAACTTTGAAGGTCTTCTTCGTTAGCAATGTCCCTTAAATCCGCTTCATCAAAGTCTACAACATCTATCAAAGCCCGAATAAATGTGGCTTTTGTAATACGCTTGTTGTCTTGCGTCCTTTCTCTGCTGGCCATAACAATCGCAACGGCTTTGGACAGTTTTTCTATCTGTTCAATTCTTATAGGGACGTTTAACTGAACTGTTTTTCCTTCCATAAAATCCACTCCTTTGTTGATTTATGATCTATATTATCATATATATTCTATAATTACAAATCTATAATATCTAATATATATAATACTGATATATATAAAAATATTATAATGCTAAATATTATATATTATAATATAGACATCTATTATAACTAAGAATACAAGAAGTAATAATTATATATATTAGATTCAATATTTACTATCATATTTTAGCCATTAATTCTTTTTAATTTTCATGTTTTTCATTTAATACTTTCTATATCAATTGGGTTCACTAAAAAATCATAACCATTCAAATATTTCAATGAACAGATATCTTATAAACCCAACCTATAACATAAAGTAGATTTTGTTTAAAAGAACAAATCAGATATAATAGGTTAAACAGGTAGATTAGTGATTATACATTACATAGGACAGCAAAAATATAATTTATGCTAAAAGGGGGAAAAAAGTTGACTAACGAGAAATTTCAAGCAGAAAAAGAAAGACTGGAAAAGTTAACAGATGAAGAATTAAACCTATTGTTTTGGCAAAAAGCAGAAGAAATTGTAAATCCTTTGATTGATCTGGCAAAAACACATACTTCGCCTTCAATTGAGAGATCTGTTTTACTAAGAATGGGATTTAATTCTCTTGAAGCAAAAGTAATAGTAGAAGGAATTTTTGAGAGAGATCTTCTAGGTAAAGGTGCTGGCAATATTCTTCTTACGATGTCAAAAAAAGCAGATAAGGATTTTCTTACTTACGGTAAGGAACTAGTTCAGGGATCCCATTGGGATGAAATAGAAAAAAAATATAAGGGGGTCTGATGTGATGAGTTTAGATAAAGAGAAAAAGATAAACGTTGAGGAACTTTTATCTAATCTGGAAGATTATCGCCCCAAAAGAAAAGGGTGGACTTGGAGAAAAAAACTTGAAACTAACACTCACATTGGTGGTTATGAGTTTAAAGATGTTTCAGAAAACCTAAAAGAATCCATTCCTTTACCACCAGCCAAATTTTTTGGTAACATTGATCCACAACCTCAAGAGATTATAACCTCTGAGATAGCTTCAGGTAGATTTGAAGATGATATTCGAAGAATGAGGATGGCAGCCTGGCATGGCGCTGACCATATCATGGTTATTCGAACACTTGGTCAATCACATTTTGATGGATTAATTGAAGGATCACCTGAAGGGATCGGCGGAATCCCAATTACTAGAAAACAATTAAGAGCAACAAGAAAAGCACTTGACTTGATTGAAGAAGAAGTTGGAAGGCCAATAAATTTTCATTCTTATGTTTCTGGTATAGCAGGGCCGGAAGTAGCTGTATTATTTGCTGAAGAAGGAGTTAACGGTGCTCATCAGGACCCTCAATATAATGTTTTATATAGAGGTGTCAATCCGATTAGATCTTTTGTTGATGCAGCTGTGGCAAAGAAGATTATGGCTTCTGCTAATATTTTACAAATTGATGGAGCTCATAATGCAAATGCTTCTTCAAAAGTAGCCTGGAAAGTAATGCCTGAACTATTGGTACAACATGCTATTAATTCGCTTTTTTCAGTAAAAGCTGGTATGCAAAAAGACATGATAGCACTCTCTACTGTTCCACCAATGACTGCTCCTTCACCAGAATTTAAACTAAATTTTGTTTATGCTTTGACATTAAGGGATTTATTTAAGGAATATAAATTCAGAGCCCAAATGAATACAAGATATATTGAATCTGATTTGTTTGATGCAACCAGGATTCATGTTCTCGATACAATTTTAAGCCGACTTACAAAAGCCGATATTCAATCAACTATAACTCCGGATGAAGGACGCAATGTTCCATGGCATATTAACTCAATCAGAGGAGTAGAAACGGCAAAACACACACTTGTTGCTACAGATGGTATTAAGGAATTAGTGGGACCAATAATGAAAAATTTGAAGGATCCAATAAGAGATATGAAAATAAGAGCGATTCTTTATATGCAAGATATTTTGGAAAATGGAGGTTATTTTGAAGCTGTGGAGAAGGGATTCTTCGTAGATTCAGGATTCTTTCCTGAAAGAGTCGGCGATGGGATTGCGAGAAAGAAAAATGGAGAGCTGGGTGCCAATACTGTTGTTGAACGAGAGGAAGACTATTTTGCTCCAGTCTGTAATCATTTTGGATATAATTGCATACCGAAAGGAGTTAAAAAGGCTTGTGATGAAATAGGCGGATGTACATTAGAGGATCCTGACAAGATTCAATATATAGATGAGCTTGATGAAACAGATAATGTTTCAGCCAGGATGAATAATAACAAAGAATCTGAAGAAAAAGGCCTGTTAAAACCTGAAGTGGAATGGAAAAACGACGGTTTAATTCAAATTGACATGACCATACCAGATAATCCTGATGTAGCTGAAGCAGCGGCATTGGAAATTTGTAATCGAATGGGATTGGAAGAAGCTACAGTTATTTCAAAAACAGTTCTTCATCCAGCTGAAGGTTCATATATAGAATTAAAGGCCAAGGTTCCTTTTTTTGTAGACAGAAACACACTAAAAATACCTGAAAAGCCTGAGATATTAAGTGCAGAGGAAATAACAGAATATGTACATGAGTACCCAATTCATGTAGTTGCCGGAACGATTGGAAATGATGAACATTCAGTTGGTATGCGTGAAATCCTTGATATCAAACATGGGGGAATTGAGAAGTTTGGATTGTCTTATACTTATCTTGGTACAAGTGTACCAATTGAGAAATTAATTGATGCTGCAATTGAAACCGGAGCAGATGCGATTTTATCAAGTATGATCATTACGCATAACGATGTACATTTAAAAGGAATGAAACAAATAGATCAGTTGTGTAAGGAAAAAGGAATTCGAGATAAAATTATTCTAGTATCCGGCGGAACACAAATAACAAATGAAATTGCGGTGGATTGTGGAATGGATGCAGGATTTGGTAGAGGAACGCACGGTATTGATGTAGCAAGTTTCCTTGTTAAATCTCTCAAGCAAAAAAGGAAGTGATTTTATTGAACTACGAAATTGTACAAATGAATTTTCCGGATGACTGTAATGTTATCATTGGACAATCACATTTCATAAAGACTGTTGAAGACATTTATGAAACTATAGTAACAAGCGTCCCTGGTATGAAATTTGGGTTATCATTCAACGAGGCTTCAGGTCCTTGTTTAGTCAGGAAAGAAGGAAATGATGAGGAACTAATAGAGATTGCAGTTCAAAACGCATTAAACATTGGCTCAGGGCATATATTTGTGTTAATTATCAAAAACGGCTACCCCATCAATATTCTTAATGCTTTAAAGAATATTCAAGAAGTATGTCGGATTTTTGCAGCGACTGCTAATCCATTGCAAATATTAACCATTGAAACTGATCAAGGAAAAGCAGTAATCGGCGTTGTAGACGGGTATTCACCCAAAGGTGTAGAAAAAAAAGAAGATATTGCTAAAAGAAAGGAATTTCTAAGAGAAATAACGGGCTATAAAAGATAAGCATTAATATTGTTACAATAAAAAAGAGGTGGCGAAAGCCTCCTCTTTTTTATTTATAAGTTGATAGTGGCATATTTGAGATAAAAATAGTAGGTGAAGCAGAAGATTCTACATCAAAATAAAATGTATTTTCATGATTATCCAACTTGACGACTGATACTGAAAACCCTTGAGCATCTTTAATAGGAGGCAAGATAGAATTGTTTGCCTTGATAAAACTTCTGATTTTCCCAGTGCCGAATAGCGGTTGTATGAATACTTCAAACCTTTCTTCGTTAAAGATTATGATAGCTTTATTGCTATCGATAGTGATTTGATTGAGATCCAGTGAAAAAGAATTATCATAAAACAAATTAGAAGGGCTGGAAAACTGATTAAAAACATCTGATGTATAAAATAAATCAGTAAAGTCACCCCTGTTTACTTTTTTTTCCAAAGACCAGTCATTGTCCTTTTGTATTATTGCAACTCTGTAATGGAAATCCATATTCTCACCTGGAATCCAAGGTTGAGAATTTGTGCATTTCGAATCATCACATCTGTATATCAGTAAACCTTCATTACTCGGTAACCACTGATTATAAAGATTTTCTTCTTTAAATTCGTATAGCATATATTGATTCGTATCGTTTGGGTTATCATACCGATAGATTTCTCTCGGGTTTATTTCATTTGTGCCTGTAAAATCAACTGGAATATCATTAGATGCATACCAACCGATTTTCAATTTTGACCAAGCTGTCATTTCGGCAGGTGCTCCTCCATAACCGCTGATTTCATTATTTCCAAATACAGACATTTCATCGTTCCAACTGCCTCCACCCATCAATCCCCAATAGCCAATACCATAGGATGATTTATTTACATCATATAAGTCTGGTAAGTCAAATATTAAATGACCCAACTCATGACAATACACTCCAATGGTCATATCATTAGGTTCAAGCCAGTATTCCGGCTGCATTGAATAGGTTCTTAACTGTACGTCATCCCGATTTTGTGGAGAGATGCTCCACATATGACTCCAAATGGCGTTTTCCACACCACTGAATTCGGCACCGGTACCAGTGTGAACAACTAAAAGAAAGTCAACCGTACCATTTCCATCATTATCATACAAAGAAAAGTCAACTTGTGAATCAGCTGCTTCAATCACATCTTCAACCAACTTTTGCGAATTGTTTGGATAAGAACCAGTTCCATAATTGTTGCCTACATAATAATCGTAATTATGTGGCATTTGGAACCAACCATATACATCAAAATCCAATTGAAATGTATCATTTGATTCAAAAGAATAGTATTCTTTCACACTGCTTACATTAGTTGATATAGGGTATTTTTCTTTGAAATCCAAGCCTTCTGCATTTAGTAAATCGTTGAAGAAAGACAATTGTACTTGATGTGGTTGATCAGGAAATTCAGCAAAAAGAACAACTGCTTTAAAAGAACCACTATAATCACGTTCGATAATGTCTCCATAATATGCTGAACGGGTTGGAACTTCTATTATTCCCCTGTTTATAAGATCAATTACTCTAGAATGAGGTGGCATTGAAAATGAAAATATAGCAAGAAATATTAGAATTATAATGATTGCCGCTTTTTTATTCAAAGAAAAATCCCTCCATTTTTTGAATTGTTTCCGGTTCTATTTTTGATTTGAAAGAATCGAATAATATTTTATTTTTTAATATTGCACTGGATAATGCACAGATTTCATAGATTTTTGTTTTTATGAGTTCCTCACAGTTCACTTTCAGTGCCCAATTATTAGAAATAGTATCTAATTCATTTATTTTGAAATTTATCATTTCATATTGATTTAGCATAAAATAAGATAAAATTTCCCCTACAACTGATTCATCATTTTTTTTGTATTCATTAGATATCGAAAAATCATTTAAAGCATCATCGTATTTTTCAGATAAATAGTTGCCAAATCCACTAACCATAAGAGCAATAGATTTTTGTTCATTTGTTTCTGCAATACCCGATAGTAGTCTGGCATATTCATTGGCACTCTCTTCTGAACCCTGAGCTATTGCTTTTAAAGCTAAACGGTGGTAAGTGTCAAAATTATTTGTTATAATACAACCAGATAACAAAATGATGCTTACGGATAATATTACCAGCAGGATTTTTTTCATATAGTCACCTCACTAGAAGGATTATACCATCTTTAAGTAAATTCTTAAATAATTTTTAGTGGTGAGAAAAGGAGGATAAATGGATTATAACGAAATCAAAGTAGGAGATACTTACACGAAAGATTTTATCGTAACAGATGAAAAAGTAAGAACTTTTGCAGAAATAAGTGGAGATGATAATCCGCTTCATGTTAATGATGAATTTGCTTCAAAAACAAGATTTGGCAAAAGAATTGCACATGGGATTTTGATTACTTCTTTTATTTCAAAAGTTATCGGAAGGGATTTTCCGGGTGATGGGACGATTTACGTTTCACAACAAGTAAAATTTAAAAGACCTGTTTTCATTGGTGACAAAGTTACAGTAAAAATAGAGGTACTAGAAAAAAACGATTCAAAAAAAAGAATTACACTCTCAACAGATGTTTATAATGAAGAAAACAAAAAGGTGATTGAAGGAAATGCAGAGATAATGAAAGAATAAAAAGTCCGGACTTGATTTAAAAATCTAATTATGATAAAATACATATCGTTTTGAGTGCAGGAATAGCTTCAATGGTAGAGCGCTGCCTTGGTAAGGCAGAGGTTGTGAGTTCGAATCTCATTTCCTGCTCCAAGGATGGTCTTTCGGTGTTTTTTCATCGAAAGACCTTTTTTTGTGGTAGTATAGAATAAATATTAATAAGAAGGTGTAATTTGAAAAGTGGTTTTGTAACTTTATTAGGAAGACCGAATTCAGGAAAATCAACATTGATCAACACATTAATGAACCAAAAAATAGTCATTGTATCTGATAAACCACAAACAACCTGGCATAGAATCAATTGTATTTATACCGATGATTCTTCTCAGATAATATTCACAGACACACCAGGGATACATAAGATTGTTAACAATGTCAATCGTTATATGATGAAAGCTGTCAGTGAAGCATTAGAAGGAATGGATCTATTCCTGTGGGTTGTTGACGTCACCAAAGGATTGTCAAAAGGTGAGGATTATGTTTATGACAAAATAAAGAATATTCAAAAACCTCGCTTAATTTTATTGAATAAAACAGACCTTATGGAAAAAGAAAAGATAGCTTACTATGCCGCTTTGCTTAAAAAAAAGTACTGTCCTGAAGATATCCTATCTATATGCGCTAAAGATATTCAACAAAGAGATCGAATACTGTTAAAAATAAAATCTTATCTATCTGATGGCAATCTCTATTATCCTCCTGAAATGATGACTGATCGCTCTAACAAATTTATCGTTTCTGAGATTATTAGAGAAAAAATATTTAGAATCACTTTTGAAGAAATTCCTTATTCATGTGCTGTTTTAGTGGAGAATTTTAATGATAAGATTGACGGAACGCTTGAAATTAGAGCGGAAATTTGGGTTGAAAGGAAAACTCAAAAAGGTATGATTATCGGTAAAGCGGCTAAAACAATTAAAAAGATTCGTATAAAAGCCAAGAAAGATATTCAGTTTTTATTCGATCGCCCAATTGACTTGGAAATATACGTACGGGTAAAAGAAAACTGGAGACAAAAAGATTACCTGCTCAATGATGAGTTGTTTTTTTCTAGAGATTGAAACCTAATTGATTAAGGAATATTTAACGGATTTTTCTCTAAAGGGGAAATAATAAATTGGGAAATAGAAAATCGGGAATCTTATTCATCATTATTGTTTTAATATGTCAAACGCTATTTGCAACCGTTTCTGAAGAAAACATAAAAACATACGAGTCATTAAATGAATTGCAAAAAGATCCGAAAAACTTAGAGTATGCCTTAGATTGTACTTTATCAACAATAATGTATGGTGAAAATAATTTTCCTTCTGAAGAAGCTGCAGAAAAATTATTAAAACGAATTTATACTAAAATTGAATTAACCCGAAATTTTCAGAAAGATAATGATGTGGTTAATGCGATTATTAGAGAATCCACAAATGATTTGTTAGAAGCATTACAAAATATTGATGAAGAAACGGACAAATATCAGGAAACTTATGTTTTACTTGATTTTCTCTACAAAGATTTTTCTCTTTTGATTGAACAATTCCATTTTGAACAATTTAAAAAGTATTTTCAAATCAATAAACTTCAAAACTTACATCTTATTGATACGATTGATGGCAAACAACTGCAAAAATTGACCACTTATATTATTGATACGATTATCGAAAATGATTATTATCTTAATAACAAAACTTACAGTGAAATCGTTAAAATGGGAAAAGAGAAGTTTTTAAATTACTTAAGTATTCAAATAAACCCCTATTTGGATAAAAAACAGATAAATACTTATCAAAAACAATATTCTCTTCTAAAGGCTTATATAAATTTCTTTCAAGCTTATTTTGGAGATATGTATAGAGAAAAAATACCAAAAGAAAAATATAGCTATTTTTTAGAATTAGAAGAGTATTTTGATTATTTTAGTAACGTTGAAATTCTTTCCAGAAGATTTTTAACTGCTGAAACTGAAACATTAAACAATTTATTCCCTATTTTTATGGACTATATCGATGAATTTCAAACTTTAGTTTTGAAAAGCGAAAACCTTAATACAGCCGTTCTTAAAATGATTAAAAACGCTTCAACAAGATTATCATATGAAAAAATTGATCTGCAAAACAATAATTATGATTTTAATGAAATGAATATTTCAAATGAAGAGATCAAAGAAAGTCTGAGAAATCTTTTCTCAACTATGAATACAAACTTTAAAAGGGAAGTACCCGAAAAAAAAGATATTCTAACACTTTTCGTAAACAACTCATCGCTTATTATTACTATTTTTGTTTTAACTGCATTTTTGGTTTTATTAATTCTAATACTTCCACTTAAGTTAAAAGGCTCTTTACTAAAAAATATTGGACTAAATTCAAGGGCTTTGTCGCTATTTGAAAAAGCTGCTATTAAACACCCAATGGATCCGGATATACATATCAAAACAGCGCAGATATATGAAAAACTTGGAAGAGAGGAAGATGCAATGAATGAATATAAAATAGCTTCAAGAGTCATGGACATGAATGATGATTAATTTATTTTTTTCAATAAAAACTGAAAAAATCTTTTTTTGGTTGATTGTTTCACTTATGCTTTTGTTATTAACTGCTTATCATTATTTTCCATTATTATATGAACTGGAAATCAATAGTATTGCAGATGAATTAAACATCAATCCTTCTCTTATTGCTGCAGTTATAAAGCTTGAAAGTAATTTTGATGATATGGCATTATCTCATTCCGGAGCTTTTGGTTTGATGCAATTGATGCCACAAACAGCTAACTGGTTAAAAAATCAATACCCTATTCAAGGTAGTTGGCGGGAACCGTTAAATAATATTAAACTCGGGACTTTTTATTTACAAAAACTTTGTTCTGACTTCGAAAATGATATTCATCATACATTGAATGCTTATCATATGGGACCGAACAGACTTAAAGATTATTTAATCAAGAATGAGGATTATAGAATATCTAAATATAGTAATCGAATCATATTTTATCAAATGATATACACAATTTTATACGAAGGTTTTTTTATCTACTCGGGAGAGTGAATTGTTTTATGATAGAAGCTCAAAATTTGGTTAAGACTTACACTAATGGAACAATAGAAGTCAAAGCACTTGATCATATCTCATTGTTTGTTAAAAAAGGAGAAATTGTTTCAATACTGGGACCTTCAGGATGTGGAAAAAGCACATTGCTGAATTGTTTATCGGCGATTGATAATCCTGATGAAGGTGAAATTACAATCAATGGTTATAATATCTTGGAAATGAACGATAAAACCGCTACCAAATTCAGAGCAGAAAACATGGGCTTTATTTTTCAATTTTACAATTTAATACCAGTTTTAAATGCTTTAGAAAATGTGGAATTGGCTTTATTGGCACAAAACTCAAAGATCACTGACACCACTATAAAAGCACAAAAAGCATTACAAAAAGTTGGTTTAAAAGATAGATTGAATCATTTCCCCCATCAATTAAGTGGGGGAGAAAGACAGCGTGTGGCGATTGCCAGAGCTTTAGTTCATAACCCTTCAATAATTTGGGCTGATGAACCTACCGGAGCATTAGATACTAAAACCGGTAATACAATTATGGATTTGATCCTTGAATTGAATCGGTCAGAATCAGTGACCTTTGTTATTGTTACACACGATGATCGAATTGCCAGTTTTTCAAACAGAATCCTTAAAATGGATAGCGGAAAATTTGTAAAAGGAGATACATATTGATTTTCTTTATCAGCCTTATTATGATCTTGTTATCTTTTATCTTTTTGATTTTGATACAAAATAAAAAGATCAGGAAAATTTCTTTCAGAAACCTGTTCAGAAAAAAGACTCAAACAATACTAATAATACTCGGGTCTATGATTGGAACAGCAATGATAACTGGTTCTTTGGGTATAAATGATTCAATGAGCCTTTTTCTTTATTCTCAAATTAAAAATGAACTTGGACCCATTGATGTGATAATTTATAAAGGAAATCAAGAAAACTTCTTACCATTTAATAAGGATATTGGAGACGAATTCTGTCAAGATACCAGATCGAATCTTTTTGTTGATGGTTGCATAAATGCATATTATATGAATGGGACACTTAGCTTTAACAGTACACCTATTAAAAATCCTTTAACAGATATATCGATAAAAATTATCGCCTTTGATTTTTCTCAATTAACTTTTTTTGATATTAAAAACACAAAGAACATAAAATTTATTATTCCAGAAAATCTCAATGAAAAATTAAATGTCTCCGAAAATGGTAATTTATATCTTTCTGAAGAGACTGGTTCTCTATTTAATATTGGTAAGCCAAAATTTCAGATTACTGAGTTTATTACAAACAACAATCTCCCAAATCTAAATTCCTTTTCAACAGGATTCGAAAGTAATTATACAATCTTTATGGATATTTCTGAATTCTACAATTATTATCCGAATAAAGAAAATGAAACTAATATCATTATGATATCGAATACTGGGGATTGGCTAAAGGGGAACACTTTTACACCAAATGTAGTTTCCTTTATTAAAACAAATCAGCTATTTTCTTCAGGATTCAAAGTCGATTCTATAAAAATGAAAAGTTTGCAACAAGTTGGTAACGCTAATATTGGGTACTTGTTTTTATTTCTGAGTACTTTTTCAATTGTGTCAGGTATTTTTTTAATGATTAGTACCTATTCAATGATGGCTAAAGAAAGAGAATCTGAGCTTGGAATGTTAAGAGCAATTGGATATAGTGAATCTGATATTAGAAAAATGTTTTTCCTTGAAGGGATTTTCTATACCGTTTTATCAACTTCATTTGGAATTTTTTCCGGTATTTTCTTAACAAAATTTATTCTTTCGAGAATTACCGGATTTGTCTTCAATCTTTCCAATAAATTTTTAAATGCTATTGGGTCTAATTTTTTAACTATGAATGAGATCCCTGATTTTGAGTTTTATATTAGTTATCAAAATGTTATTTTTGCATTTTCAATAGGAATCTTTATTTCTTTAATAATCCTATTTTTCTATTCAAAAAGAACATCTAAGATTGGCATCGTCAGTGCCATACGTGGAATAGATTTACAAAATAAAACACAGCATCATTCACATCTGCTCCTAAGAGCTTTAATCATTATTTCATCAATAATGATAATTTTTAGTGGAATAGACTCAACTAAGATTCTGTTTACTTCTCTCGGTTCTACTGGATTAATCTTTGGCTTAATGTTTAAGAAGCTAAAAAATAATTCCCTTCTTTTCAATTTTATATTAGTAATAATGCTAATATTAACAATATTATTAGATGTGGATATTTTTTCTAGCGGTTATTATGCTTTGATCATTGTTTTAATAAAACCCTTGCTTTTACTGAGTATTCTACCGGTTTTGATATTAAGAAATTTAGGATTGTTAAAGCGGTTGTTTTTGAAAAAGCCTTTTTCTAAAATAATTGATCCATTCATCGTCAAAATGGCTTTTGCTTATCCAAATAACGAGAAAAACAGAAACCGTTTGATAATATCAGTATATTCTCTTGTAGTATTTATAATCGTTATTGTGACAGTTATTCCACATTCTCAAATGATTGGTATAAGAAAAAGCCAAAACACATTATTTTGGGGATATGATGCATTCGTTCCTGAATTTTTAAACTCGAATACAACATATAAAAAAGAACTAATAAAAGCAAATTTCACAAAGGATATTCAAGAAGTAATTGGATTTAATATAAAAACATCAGGTGGACAACAAAGGGCTTTTTTAATTTCTCAAGATTTTCAATTTTATAATCCACAAGGAAAATGGTATTCAACGTCCGAATACAATACAATTGATGAAGCTGTCAAACATTTAAAAGAAAACAAGAAAGCATATATTGTGATATCAGGCAGAGAAAGTGAATCAAATAACAGTGGGTCAACCCAAATTCAAATAACGGGCAACAATAACAAATTAGGTACATTTTTCTTTGATAATATCACTTTCTTTCAAGGCATTCTCTTAACGGATAAAACGAAAATACAAAACAAGGATATCAATCAATATGATTTAATAAAACTAACCGGTAACAATGTTGAGGAAATAAAAAAAAGCATGGATAAATTTAGAACATTTACCGAAAATAAAGGTGTTTTTACTATTACAAATAATGATGTGATCGAAATATCCGAAATTGGTATACAAGGAATGATAAAGATATTAAATGCATTCCTTTATTTTGGTATGATAATTGGAATTATGGGAATTTCAATTACAATGTATAGAGCCTTTTATGATAGAAGGAAAACAATAGGAATGCTTAAAGCAATAGGTTTTACTAAAAGTCAAATTTTCTTTTCTTTTTTAATTGAAACAAGCATCATAGTCATTACAGGACTTTTTATTGGTATTGTTTCTGGTATAATAAGTGGTGAACAAGTTAATTCTATTTTTTCTCAATTAGGAGCTCCAGGTGGGAAAATACTTTATGTCCCTTGGCTAGATATAATACTTATATGTATCGCCTTTTATATTGCTTCTATAATTTCGGTTCTTATTCCCAGTTACAATGCATCAAAGATTAAACCAGCAGAAGCCTTAAAAACATTAGAATAAGTGAGGTTATTATGAAGATCAAAGAATTTATTTCAATTATTGAATCCCGTATTCCAAATGATATTCAGGAGGCTTTTGATAACTCTGGAATACAGATTGGTCCTTTCGATCAAGAAGTCAAAAACCCTTTATTATCATTGGATTTATCAGAAGAAGTTTTAAAAAAAGCTATAGAATATAAAAGTAATTTTATAGTATCTCATCATCCCCTTATTTTCAATCCCATTAAAAAGTTTTTAACTACCAACAATAAAACAAAATTAATCAAAGAAATATTCCAAAATGAAATAACAATATACGCCTGCCATACCCCAATTGATAAAATTCAAGATGGATTGAATGATTATTTCTGTAAACTTATTGGTTTAGAAAATATAATAGGGATTATCAGTTCAGGGAAAAGAGAAATCTACAAAGTTCAAGTGTTTGTTCCGGAAACACATAAAGATGTAGTTATTGACAAAATAGCAGAAGTTGGTGGCGGATGGATAGGCAATTACTCTGAATGTACTTTCTCATCAACAGGTATAGGAACTTTTAAACCACATGAAGGAACAAATCCTTATATTGGAAGACATAACGAAAGGGAATATGCCAAAGAAGCCAAAATTGAGACAGTCATACCAAAAGAGCAAGTAGATATGTTAATTAGAGAGGTGGAAAAGGTACATCCATATGAAGAGGTTGCCATGGAAGCATTTCCTTTATTCAGACCTGTGTTCCCTCATTTTCTTTGTAGAAAAGGAGAGTTGAGTCATACAACAAAGTTAATTGATTTTATTGAAAGACTTAAAAGTAGAACGCAACAAAAAACCATTCGATATAACGGAAATGAAGAAAATTTAATTAAGAGAATAGCGGTATGCACGGGTAGCGGAGCAAACTTTTTAAGTTACATATTAAATGAAGGAATTGATGCCTTCATCACAGGAGATGTGGGTTACCATGATTTTCAATTTGCTGAAGAAAATGGGATAAATCTTATTGAAATTACCCATAACAATATGGAAAAGCATTTCCCTCAAGTTTTTAAAACATTTTTTGAGGATTTAGAACTGGAATTCCTAAGCTATTCTTTTTCATTTTTAAATGAGTTTTAAAATAGTGAAAATTATAGTATAATCAAATAACATAACATTTTTTTTCATGGGAGGTAGTTATGGCACTTTGGATAATATTGGGAATAGCTGTAATATTAGCTGCATGGATCATTGGCACATACAACAAGCTTGTGACAGAACGAAAAAAAGTTCAGAATTCATGGAGTCAAATTGATGTTCAATTAAAAAGAAGAAGCGATTTAATACCAAATCTTGTAAATTCGGTAAGGGGATACATGAAACATGAAAGTGGTACTCTGGAAAAGGTAATGGAGGCAAGAAACAAAGCGGTCAATGCAGGCTCTCAAAATCAGAGGATGGAAGCAGAAGGTGAATTGAGCGGAGTTCTTGGAAGGCTTTTTGCAGTAATGGAAAATTACCCGGATTTGAAAGCCAATCAAAATGTTATGTCCTTGCAGAACGAATTAACCCAAACAGAAGACAAAATTGCTTATTCAAGACAGTTCTACAATGACATTACTATGAAATACAACACAGCAATAGAGGTTTTTCCAGGAAATATAATAGCCAATATTTTTGGATTTAAAGCCTTTGATTTTTTCCAAATCCCTGAATCAGAAAAAAACGCACCAACTGTCAACTTGGAAATGTAGTTCATAAGTTTACTATATATTCATATTTGACTATTGACAAAACCAATAATTAATGGTAATATACATCCGCTGCGCAAAAAAGAGCAAAGGTTTAAACTTTAAGCCTATGATGTTTGATTTTGCAAAGCGGATTGTTAATTAGGTCATTGAAAAACGGACAACGATAGAAGCAAAACCAGCGAGAATTAAACAAGCTCAAAGGTCAATCATGGAGACGTGAATGACCGAACAACCTTTCAATTACGAAAAGTGAAAGAAACGGACGA
>Ga0272443_10001954_pt1 | contig 27861 bp, 29 predicted proteins | sample SSMAcet12_FD_193581 | JGI IMG/M metagenome (GOLD analysis project Ga0272443, IMG submission 193581) | Marine sediment archaeal communities from Little Sippewissett salt marsh, Falmouth, MA, United States - SSM-Acet-12 | ecosystem: Environmental > Aquatic > Marine > Wetlands > Sediment ... | reverse complement strand
TAGACCATCCGGACGAGGACGGCGTCGGCGAGGTTCTTTCCCGGGGGCCAAACACGATGGCCGGCTACTACAAGAACCAGGCCGCCACCGACGAGGTGATCGACGCCGACGGGTGGTTCCACACCGGGGATCTGGGCACCTACAAGAACGGCCGACTCCTCATCTCAGGCCGCGCGAAGAACGTCATCGTTCTCGATACCGGGAAGAACGTCTACCCGGAGGAGATCGAGTGGGAGCTGATCGGGATCCCGTCGATCGACGAGATCATGGTCTACGAGGGCGAGCGCCAAGGAGTCCCCACCGTGAGCGCTCAGATTTACCCAAATTGGGACGCCCTCAAGGAACAGGGAATCGAGACGCCATCGGCGGCAATCGAGCACATCTGGGAAGCCGTCAAGGAACGAAGCGAAGGGCTCGCCATGTTCAAGCGGATCAAATTCAAGGAGTGCATCACGATCGTTGATGAGCCCTTCCAGAAGAGCGCGAAACTGGACATCAAACGGCACCTACATCAGACCGCAGAGTGAGCCATTGATCGCTGCATTCAGGGAGGCGAGACCATCGAGAGAAGGAGTCTCTCTCAACTTGGCAAGCGATCTCCTCTGTTGCCTCCCTTCGTGGAATAGAGTATAGTAGGCGCACAACGACTGAAAGGGGGACGAGTGGTTACGCGAGAAAACGCACTGTCCGTCTACATCTCGAAGCTGAAGGCTGTGAAACGGCCGATCGAACGCCTGTCGAAACTGGCAAAGAGACGGGATCGTTCGGTGAACTACCTCATCGTCGAGGCAATCCTCCAGTATCTCGATCGGGAGGAGCCGAAGAGGTAAGGGAACGCGCAGGCTTCCTATGCGTCGCGATCAACGGGATCCGGCGCCGTTTCGATGACCCGCCCGGCCTGTAGCCGTTTCAGGCGGGCGGCGACGCGCCCTTCGAAGCCCCGCTGGGTCGGCCGATAGTACCGACGTCCGTCGAGACCCTCCGGCAAGCACTTCATCTGCGCGATGCCCTCCTCGAAGTCGTGAGCATAGCGGTAGCCATCTCCGTATCCGAGGCCCTTCATCAGCCGCGTCGGCGCGTTGCGGAGGTGAAGGGGAACTTCCTCGGCCGGCCGGTCGCGCACGTCTCGATAGGCTTCGCCCATTCCAACGTAGAGGGCGTTGGATTTCGGGGCACACGCGATGTAGACCGCGGCCTGCGCGAGCGCGAGATCGCCCTCCGGAAGGCCGACGGTCTCGATCGCCCGCGCCGCCGCCATCGCTTGCTCGAGGGCTCTCGGATCGGCGAGGCCGACGTCTTCGGACGCCATGCGGATCAGTCGGCGCGCGATGAAGCGCGGGTCCTCTCCCCCCTCCAGAATCCGTGCCAGCCAGTAGAGAGCGGCGTCCGGATCGGAATTCCGGACCGACTTGTGCAAGGCTGAGATGAGATCGTAGTGCTCGTCTCCCGCACGATCGTAGCGCAGGCCCTTCCGTTGCACGGCTCTCCGGATGAGATTGACATCGATCTCGGGGCCCGAAGCGATCGATGCTGCTAACTCGAGCGTTGTCAGAGCGCGGCGCCCGTCGCCATCCGAAAGACCGATCAGCGCGTCGAGAGCGGCGGAGTCGATCGCGTAGCCGCCGTCGAGACCTCTCGGGTCTGTGAGTCCTCGGTCGACGAGATCGCGCACCTCCTCGTCCCCCAGAGGCTCGAAACGAAAGAGCTGGCATCGCGAGAGGAGCGCCGCGTTCAACGCGAACGACGGGTTCTCGGTCGTCGCTCCGATGAAAACGACGCTCCCCTCTTCGAGAAAAGAGAGGAGAACGTCCTGCTGAGCCTTGTTGAATCGATGGATCTCGTCGAGGAAGAGGAGATCGCGCTTTCCCTCGCTGTGAAACCGGAACTGAGAGGCTTCGAGCGCCTGCCGCACCTCTTTCACACCCGTCAGCGCCGCCGACAAATGAACGAACTGCGCCTTCGAACGAGCGGCCACGATGCGCCCGACCGTCGTCTTCCCCGTTCCCGGTGGCCCCCAGAAGAGGAATGCCCGGTATGCGTCACGCTCGACAACGGCACGTAGCGGCCCTCCAGGACCGAGGATCCGCTTCTGCCCCACAACTTCGTTGAGCGTCTGCGGTCGCATCCTCTCAGCCAGCGGCGGAGGGGGCGGAGGCGTGAACTGGAGCGGATCCATGGACCGATCGTATCGCACACGGGAAAGACCCAACAAGCCTTGACACCGTGAAGAGGCCTCTCGTACCATCCGTTCCGCTCGGGTCGTTAGCTCAATGGTAGAGCAGCGGACTCTTAATCCGTTGGTTGTAGGTTCGAGTCCTACACGACCCACTGAAGACGGCATTCCTCGCCGTTCGGGTCGTTAGCTCAGTGGCAGAGCACCTGACTTTTAATCAGGGAGTCGCTGGTTCGAATCCAGCACGACCCAGATCGAGTGGTCGATGAGCCAATGGCTCTCTATACTTGGCTTCCCGTGCACGGCAAGATTGTGCGGACGCGTAAGACCGCGGATGTGCTTGCACATCCGCATGGACACCGCAGGTGTTCGCGAGTCCCCATCATCTAGCGGCCTAGGATACCGGGTTTTCATCCCGGCGGCAGGGGTTCAAATCCCCTTGGGGACACAGAAAGATGTGCTTGCAGCACGGTAGCTGCAAGCTATAATGGGCGAGTAGCTCAGCTGGGAGAGCATCCGGCTTACATCCGGAAGGTCGCAGGTTCGAGTCCTGTCTTGCCCAGTGCGTTGCAGCCTCTCGGGGGCGTGGTCTAGCCAGGTTTAGGACGCTGGATTGTCACTCCAGAGATCGCCGGTTCAAATCCGGTCGTCCCCGCCAGTTTGCGCCGAGGTAGCTCAGTTGGTAGAGCACGGCCCTGAAAAGGCCGGTGTCCCCAGTTCGAATCTGGGCCTCGGCACCATCCGTTTGACCGAACTCCCTTCGCGCGACAAAAGAGACATCTGTCCGAGTCGTTTCCGCTTTGGAACGGCCGTTCGCGCCGCTGACGCGCCGGAACCATCTTCCACACGAAGTTATCTCCGTCCGAAGGAGGAGCTCCCTTGTGGAGAACCCTGTGGAGAACCATCTCAATACAGCACGAAAAGGGGCATTCGCTGTGGATAAGTCGGCTCCGCAAGCACTGCGGCGCGCGCGCGATTCCGTAGGTTCGGGAAGAAGACTAATCTCCACAAGCTTTCCACAGGCTTCTTCCCCGGCGTTGTTACCATGGGAACCGCCTATCCAAGTTTCTCCACAGGACGCGTTCGCCTGCGCAGCCGGTCACGCGATCGGTCGACTTCCGCTACCACGCCGCGGCCGCCCTGGACATCCGTCCACTGCGAAGACGCCACAATCGTCCTTCTGCTTGCGAAGCACCCACCCTGTGAAGGATCTTTCGAGTATCGTCTCGCAGTGTCTGCGGATCGCCACCTTGATCCAGGATCCGCCTCTTCGCTACTCTATGTTCTCGGACTCATGGGAGATGGGGAATGAGCTCTAGTCTAGTTGCTGTCTGGGATTCAGTGCTTTCATCGCTACGGGACACGATCCCGGATTCGAGCTACGTCACATGGTTGGCCGACGCACGCCCGATTGCTCTTGAGAACGGCACGTTGGCAATTGGCGTTCCCGATTCGTTCACCAAGAGCGGCATCGAAGGCCGATATCGAAGCGCGATCGAGCGACTTGCGACAGACGTTTGCGACGGCGCGATCTCACTAGAGGTCACGGTCCTCGCCTCCGACTCTCCCGCGTCGAAGTCCGCGCTCCGCGCAAGAGAGGAAGCACGCGCCGTCCCGCAGGAAGGGTTCCCTCTCAGCGCTGACTACACGTTCGACGCATTCGTCCGTGGGAAGAGCAACCACCTCGCGCACGCCGCATCAGAGGCTGTCACCCGTGCTGTCGTCGAAGCCGAGGAAAAGACGTACAACCCTCTGTTCATCTACGGAAGCGTCGGTCTTGGAAAGACTCATCTCCTTCAAGCCATCGGAAACGACGTTCTCGGAGCGCACAGGCAAAGAACCGTCGTCTACACGACGTCCGAGCGTTTCGCCATCGAGCTGATCAACGCCATTCGCGATAACTCGACCGGAGCCTTTCGTGAGAAGTACCGAAGAATCGACCTCTTGCTCATCGACGACGTTCAGTTCCTTCAGGGAAAGGAAGCGACCCAAGAGGAGCTTTTCCACACCTTCAACGAGCTCTACGGATCGATGAAGCAGATCGTGCTGTCGAGTGATCGGCCGCCCGAGGAACTCTCGGGGCTGCAGGAGCGTCTCGTTTCGCGCTTCCGGTGGGGCCTCGTCGCCGACATTCAGCCACCTGATCTCGAGACGCGAATTGCCATCCTTCGTGAGAAGGCGATCGCCCGCGGCCTAACCGTGGATGACGACGTGGTGGAACTGATCGCCCGGCGTATTTCCTCGAACGTACGCGCTCTCGAGGGCGCACTGGTCAAGGCGCTCGCGTGTGCTCAGCTGCAGGGCGAGCGACTCACGCCGCAGAGGCTGGAGGCGATGCTGCCCAAGGAGGGCCAGCGACCACGCCTGACCATCAAGCACATCAAGGAAGAGGTCTCCACCCACTACAACCTCAAGGATCGTGATTTGGAGAGCTCGAGTCGGAAGAAGGAAATCTCTCAGGCTCGCCATGTTGCCATCTTTCTTTCCCGCGAGATGACCGACCATTCCTTCCCGGCCATCGGGAGGGAATTCGGAAACCGTGATCACACAACGATCATGCACTCGTACTCCAAGGTTCGCTCGCAGTTGGAGGAGACACCGCTTCTTCAGGCAGAGATCGGCGAGCTGCAGGAGTCTCTTGCCTCTCGCTTTGCTCTCCATCGGTAGAGTTCCCGTTGCGAACCGCCCCGTCGCAGAATCGGCCCACTACCCCGCTGTTCGTTTCCTGGGGACATCGAGCTGTTCGCTGTGGATATGTTCTGGGGAGAGCGGACCCGCGGGTTCTCCCCAGATCTTTTCCCCACGCATGGAGCGGTTCTCCCTACAGTCTCCACACCAGACAAAGGAGGGAAAAGGCTCTTAGCAACGGCGTTCCATGCGATCTCCACAGAATCAGCGCGCTCTACTACTACAACTAAGAGAAACCCTAAGCCCTCTCTTTGAGATCTTGATGGTCTTGTCGCTGGTGCGCAGACGGATGCATGTGCGAAGATACATGTCGCTTGATTGATCACAACTAGGAGGCGCTCTAGAATGGATGCCTCATGAACGGACTACGCAGCACGACAATCCTTGCGATTCACTCGAAGAGCGAGCGTCGAGCCGTTATCGCAAGCGACGGCCAAGCGACGCTCGACACCATGGTGATCAAGAAGACCACGCGCAAGCTTTATCGGCTGTACGATGACCGGGTCCTCGTCGGGTTCGCCGGAGCCACGGCTGATTGTCTGGCTCTGTTGGACAAATTCGAGGGGAAACTGAAGAAGTACGACGGCCAGCTCCGAAGAGCAGCGGTGGAACTGACGAAAGAGTGGCGAACGGATCGAATCCTGCGGCACCTTGAAGCAATCCTCGTTGCTGTAAGCCAAGAGGGGCTGCTGATGATCTCAGGGTCGGGCGACGTACTGGAACCGGACGACGGGGTCATCGGAGTCGGTTCAGGGGGACCCTACGCGCTGGCGGCAGCGAAAGCACTTCTCTCGGCAGCCGATCTCCCCACAGACGAGACGGCGAAACGGGCGCTTGCGATCGCGGCCGACATCGATATCTACACCAACACGGAGATCTCGCTCGAAGAGATCTCCTGGTAGGTAAGAGGAGACATGACTGAGATCGTAGAAGTGACCGGCGCGCGCCTCTCCGGGCTGACGCCCCGGCAGATCGTTGAGGAACTCGACAAGTACATCGTCGGACAGGCAGAGGCGAAGCGATCGGTGGCCATCGCTCTTCGAAACCGGATGCGGCGTCAGGTTGTCCAGGACGAAGAGATTCGGGAAGAGATCAAGCCGAAAAACATCCTCATGATCGGTCCGACCGGCGTTGGCAAGACGGAGATTTCTCGTCGGTTGGCGCGGCTGACGACGTGTCCGTTCGTCAAGGTCGAAGCGACGAAGTTCACCGAGGTCGGATACGTCGGGCGCGATGTCGAATCGATGATTCGCGACTTGGTGGACATCTCGATCGACATGATTCGGGAGGAAGAGATCTTCCGCGTCGAGGAAGAGGCCGAGGATCTGGTCACCGATCAGATTCTTGACGCCCTGATCCCACCGCCGCAGGAGGACGACGAACGTGAGGAAAGCGTCCGTCACACGCGTGAGAAGCTGCGAACGAAGCTCGAAGCCGGCGAACTCGAGGAGCGCTACATCGACATTACCGTCGAAGAGCAGATCACGCCCCAGATCGATGTCTTCTCCCAAGATGGAATGGACCAAATGGGGATCGACATGGGCGATGTCCTCTCCGGTCTCATCCCGCCGTCACGGAAGAAGCGAAGAATGAGAATCCGCGAGGCTCGACCGCTCCTGTTCGAGCAAGTGGTTGACAGCCTGATCAACATGGACGAAGTTCGCCACGCCGGCCTTCGGCTGGCGGAAGAGACGGGGATCATCTTCCTCGATGAGCTCGACAAGATCGCGGCCGGCGGGCGGGTGGAAACGGGCGGGCCGGGCGTCTCTCGCCAGGGGGTGCAGCGGGACCTCCTGCCGCTTCTGGAGGGAACCGCGGTTCGGACGCGGTATGGGGCCGTCAGCACGGAGAACGTCCTGTTCATCGCCGCCGGTGCCTTCAACATGTCGAAGCCGTCCGACCTGATCCCGGAGCTGCAAGGACGTCTACCGATCCGCGTCGAACTCGACAGCCTCACCGCGGCCGACTTCAAGCGGATCCTTTCGGAGCCGAAGGACGCGCTGATCACGCAGTACACGGCCCTCCTCGCGACTGAGGATGTCACCCTGACCTTCTCCGATGACGCCGTCGACGAGATTGCGTCGATCGCCTACGAGCTGAACCAGACGACCGAGAACATCGGAGCCCGCCGTCTGACGACCGTTATGGAACGCCTGATGGAAGAGATTTCGTTCGACGCCGACGTTCGAAGCGGTGAGACCATCCCGATCGACAAGACCTACGTCATCGAGCGTCTTGCTGGTATCGTCGAGGATCCGGATCTCTCCCGATACATCCTGTAGCGTCCGTAGCGTTGTTCTGAAACGGAGTTCCAACGTAAGATGTCCGACTTCTCACCACGAAGGAGGTAGGCCGATGATCCAAGTCTCTTTGCCCGATGGGTCCGTGAAGGAAGTGCCCGCCGGCACCTCGATCCTCGAGGTTGCCGCGCAGATCGGACCCCGCCTTGCCGATGCTGCAGTCTGTGCCCTCGTTGACGACGAGTTGAGGGATTTACGGGAGACGCTGCGCGAGGACTGCGCGGTGACGATCGTCACGAGCGGGGACGACGCGCTGACGACGTTGCGCCACACGACGTCGCACGTCATGGCTCAGGCGGTGAAGAGGCTGTTTCCGACGGCCAAGCTCGGCATCGGCCCGGCGATCGAAGACGGATTCTATTACGACTTCGACGTCGAAGATTCGTTCTCCGAGGCGGACCTCGCGCGGATTGCCGAGGAGATGGAGAGGATCATCGCTGAGGACCTCCCGATCGTGCGCAAGGAACTGCCCCTCGACGAGACCCGAGCGCTTCTCGCCGAGCAAGGGGAAACCTACAAGCTTGAGCTCGTCGACGACCTCGAAGGGGAGATGATCTCCTTCTTCGAGCAGGGAGAGTTCGTCGACCTCTGCCGTGGCCCGCACCTCCGCTCGACGGGCCGGATCAAGGCTGACGCGACGAAGCTTCTCTCCGTTGCCGGCGCGTATTGGCGCGGAGACGAGACCCGCCCGATGTTGCAGCGGATCTACGGGAGCGTCTGGGAGAAGAAGAAGGACCTCGACGCGTACGTCTGGCGTCTCGAAGAGGCGGAGCGCCGCGATCATCGGAAGATTGGCAAGGAGCTCGACCTTTTCAGCATCCACGAAGAAGGAGGCCCCGGCCTCGTCTGCTTCCATCCGAAGGGCGCGCGCCTCAAGCGGCTGATTGAGGACTTCTGGTACGCAGAGCATGACCGGGGCGGGTACGAGATCGTCTCGACGCCGCACATCGGCAAGGCCCAACTCTGGTCGATCAGCGGGCATCTCGATTACTACCGGGACGGGATGTACTCGCCTATGGACATCGACGGTGTCGACTACTACATCAAGCCGATGAACTGCCCCTATCAGATCCTGATCTACAAGACCAAAGTCCATTCCTACCGGGAGATGCCCCTTCGGTGGGCAGAGCTGGGAACGGTCTATCGCTACGAGAGATCCGGGGTTCTTCACGGACTTCTGCGCGTGCGCGGCTTCACGATTGACGATGCCCACATCATCTGTCGGCCGGATCAGGTCGACGATGAGATTCGTGGCGTCTACTCCTTCAGCCTGGACATGCTCGAGGCGTTCGGCTTCAAGGAGTTCGACATCTACCTCTCGACACGGCCGCATGAAGGCAAGGCCGTCGGCGAACCGGAGCGATGGAAGCAGGCGGAGGGCGCGCTGCGGGAGGCGCTTGAGGAACGCGGCCTCTCCTACAAGGTCGACGATGGGGGCGGCGCCTTCTACGGGCCAAAGATCGACATCAAGGTCAAGGACCTCCTCGGTCGCTCTTGGCAGTGCACGACGATCCAGTTCGACTTCAATCTGCCGGAGCGTTTCGACATGAACTACATCGGCGAGGATGGCGCAGAGCACAAGCCGTACGTTGTCCATCGCGCGCTTCTCGGGAGTCTCGAGCGCTTCATCGGCTGCCTCATCGAGCACTACGCGGGCGCGTTCCCGCTCTGGCTTTCGCCGGTCCAGGCGGTCCTGGTTCCCATTGCCGATCGGCACGTCGAGTTCGCAACGTCGGTCCTCGAGCGGCTTCGGGCGGCAGGTATTCGCGCCATCGTGGACACGTCTTCGGAGCGCATGAACGCCAAGATTCGACACGCTCAGCTTCAGAAGATCCCGTACATGCTCGTTGTCGGAGATCGGGAAGCGGAGGCGGACGCCGTCGCCGTCCGACTGCGGACCGAAGAGGATCTCGGAGCCCAGCCGGTCGACGAGGTGATCAAGACGATGCGGCGGCTGATCGACGAGAAGGTCCTCGACCTGACGTAGAGGGGAGGCTCACGCTGTGACCGAGTGGCAACTGATCCTTCGGGTCCTCGCCGCGGCGGGACTTAGCGCCGTCATCGGGTTCGAACGTGAGGTCCACGGCCGGCCGGCTGGCCTTCGCACCCACGTTCTCGTCGGAATCGGCGCCGCGTTGGTCATGGCCAGCGGAGAGGCCATCGTCCAGCTGGTCGCCGCACGAACCGGCGTCCAGATTGACCCGGGCAGGATCGCTGCCGGGGTGATCACCGGGATTGGCTTCCTTGGCGCGGGAACGATCATCAAGGTCGGTGATTGGGTACGCGGACTGACGACGGCGGCGTCGATCTGGTACGTTGCCGCCCTCGGAATCGTCACAGGCCAGGGGCTCTATGTTCTCGCGCTCGGCGGCGCCGCGATCGGTGTGGCTGTTCTGACGCTCCTCGATCAAGCCGAAGAACGCATCCCGAGTGCGATCTATCACGGTCTCGCCCTCGACGTGGCTCCGGACAAGCGGATTGCCGTGCAGCAGGCGATTGTCGATTTGTGCAAGCAGGAGAGGATCCGGGTTCAGTTGCGGGGATGGGCATCTAGCGGCAGTGAGGGAACGATCACGCTCCGGTTCATCATCCGACGTCGAGGCTCCATTGACATCGGTGAACTCGGTTCCCAGATCGAGAGTCTACCCGGCGTCATGCGGCTGTCGCTGGAGTAAGAGAGCGCTCTACGCGAGCGCCTGCCGAAGCGCGTCGACTTCGTCCGTTCGCTCCCACGGAAGATCGAGATCCGCGCGGCCGAAGTGGCCGTAGGCCGAGAGCGGCGAGTAGATCGGACGCTTGAGATCGAATCGATCGATGATCGCGCCGGGCCGGAAGTCGAACACGTCGAGCACGGCCTTCCGCAGCACAGCGTCGTTCGGGGTTCCCGTGCCCATCGTATCAACGTTGACCGCAAGGGGCGCGGCGCGGCCGATGGCGTAGGCAATCTGCACCTCGACTCGTTTCGCGAGGTCCGCGGAGACGAGGTTCTTGGCGACGTAGCGCGCCATGTAGCTCCCCGATCGGTCGACCTTGGTCGGATCCTTGCCGGAGAAGGCACCTCCGCCGTGTGAGCCGAACCCGCCGTAGGTGTCGACGATGATCTTCCGACCCGTCACGCCTGCGTCCGAGGCCGGCCCGCCGATGACGAAGCGCCCCGACGAATTGACGAGGATCTCCGTACCCTCGTCGAGCCACTCGCCGAGGACCGGTCGGATCACGTGCTCGACGATCGAGGCGCTCAGATCGGCTGCCTCGATCTCCGGCGCATGCTGTGCGGCGATCAGAACCGTGGCGACACGAGCCGGACGGTCTCCTTCGTACTCGACCGTGACCTGCGATTTCCCGTCCGGCCGGAGGAAGGGGAGGGTTTCGTCCTTGCGGACGCTCGCGAGGCGGCGCGTCAATCCGTGAGCGAGGACGATCGGAAGAGGCATCAGCGTGTCGGTCTCCGTGCACGCGTAGCCAAAGACGATTCCCTGGTCGCCGGCACCAATCGTGTCGTAGGGATCAATCGATGCGCTGCTTCGTGACTCGGAGGCGCGGTCGACGGCGTCCTGAATGTCGGTCGATTGTTCCTTGATCGCCGAGAGGACGGCGCAATCCAGGTAGTGGAAGCCGAGCCCCGGGCGATCGTAGCCGATCTCCGAGAGGACGTTTCGTACGATCTCCCCCACGTCAACGTAGGTTGACGTGGTGATTTCGCCGCCGACGAGGACGAGGCCTGTTGTGAGGAACGTCTCGCACGCGACATGCGCGTCCGGATCGTCGCTGATGACGTGGTCGAGAACCGCATCGGAGATACGATCGGCGACCTTGTCGGGGTGGCCCTCGGTGACAGACTCCGACGTTCGGCGGCTCTTGAGCATGATCCATCCTTTCGCTGCCGAGGGAGCGTAGCCGTCGTCGGGACGGGGCGCAAGGTTGGAGCTGCCGCCTGAACCAGACTAGAATCGCTCGTTCGAGGGAGGAGCGGGATGTCCACAATCGAGATTCCGTACGGCAAGAGCTTCGTGACGGTCGACGTTCCGTCCGAGAACCTGATCGGCGTTCTCGAAGGCGTGCCGACTCCCGCCCCGTCGTTGACCTCCGCGTTCGCCGAAGCGTGGGAAGAGCCGATCGGCTTGGATGATCCCGCCGGATTGCTGAGGCCGGGGGAATCGGTCGTCTTTGTCGTCACCGATCATACCCGGCGGACGCCGACCGGCGACCTCCTGCCCCTGATCTGGGAGCGGGTTCGCTCCACGGTCGCCGCCGAGGATGTCACCCTTCTCGTCGCGACCGGTACCCATCGCTCTCCGACCGCCGAGGAGTTGGACGCAATGCTCGGGGACGCGCGCCGCCGGTTCCTCGTCAAGATCCACGACTGCGAAGGCGATTGCGTTGAGGTCGGCGTGAGTTCCCTCGGGAACCCAATCCTCCTCAATCGTCTGGTCGTGGAGGCGGATCACGTCATCACGATCGGACACGTCGGCATGCACTACTACGCGGGCTACTCGGGCGGGCGGAAGAACATCTTCCCTGGGGTCGCGGCGGCGTCATCGATCGAGCGGAACCATGCGCTGATGGATCGCCCGGAGAGCAGGCCCTGTGTCTACGAGGGGAACCCGATCAGCGAGGAGATGGTCGAAGCCGGAAAGCGGATCCGTTACGACTTCCTCGTCGACGTCGTCTTGAGCGGAGGTGGCGGGGTCGCCAAGGTCGTTGTGGGAGAGCCCGAGGCGGCGCACAAGGTCGCACGGACGTATTGGGACGAGCACTTCCAGGTGCCGCTCGATGAGCGGGCCGACCTGGTGATCGCGTCGGCCGGAGGACATCCAAAGGACATCAACCTCTACCAGGCCCACAAGGGCGAGTACAATGCGTCTCTGGCGACGCGAGACGGGGGGATCACGTACTTGGCCGGCGCGTGTCCGAAGGGAATCGGCCATCCGGTCTTCACCGACTGGATCGAACGGAGTGAGACGCCGGACGACGTCCTGCGCATCTACGAGCAGGAGGGCTTCAAGCTCGGCGGACACAAGGCCGTCTATCTCGCCAAGGATCGGAAGCGGATCGATCTCGCTCTGCAGAGCGAACTCGATGACGATCTCGTTCGCCGATTCTTCATGATTCCCATGAGCGATCCGTCGGAGGCTCTCGACTTGGCACGAGAGCGGTTCGGAGAGGCTTTCCGCGTCCTCGTGATGCCGCACGCCGCGTCGACGTTTCCCGTTCTCCCCTGTCCGTGACGTGAGCCCGGACGTGCATCGAATCTCCACGACGACGTCGACGCAGGACGAAGCACGCCGACTGATCGAAGTCGGGCGCGCCGGGATGGGACATGTCGTCGTTGCTGAGAGACAGACCTCCGGCCGCGGCCGGTTCGGGCGGGAGTGGGTTTCGCCTGTAGGCGGGTTGTACGCGACGTTCATCTTGAAGGCGTCCCCGATTCCGTCGATCCGGGCTGGGGTTGCCGTCATCGGCGCACTGAAGGATCTCGGGCTCGATGTGCGGCTGAAGTGGCCGAACGACGTCCTCGTCGGCGAGAAGAAGGTCGCCGGGATTCTCGTCGAAGGGGCGGACGACCTCCATCTCGTCGGAATCGGTGTAAATCTGACGTCGACGCCGACCCCGGAGGCGACCTCCGCGGCCGACCACGATTCCACGATCGATGGGGAGGCGCTGGTCGAGGTACTCCGGGAACGATTGGCCGCTGACGCAGCAACGAGCCAGGCGATGGTTGCGTATCGTTCCGCATGCACGACGATCGGCAGGAGAGTGCGCGTGGCCTTCGCTGGTGCACAGCCGTCGATCGAGGGGATCGCTCTCGATGTGGACCTCGGCGGGCGACTGATCGTGGAGACGAAGGAGGGACTTCGGCGTATCTCGTCGGGAGACTGCTTCCACATCGAAAGCGACGAAGCCGCGCCCCCGAACTGTGGTTGACTACGCCTCACGGGGAGGCTAGTGTGCGGCGCGAGTGACCAAACTTCGGGTACTCAGGAGGGACAAGACGATGGGACTGATCGACGAGGCAATCGCACTCGAAGAGCGAGCGGAAACGAACTACCGATCGGCGGCGGAGACAACGACCGACGAGAGCGCGGCAAAGCTCCTGACCCTTCTCGCCGGGGAAGAAGCGCAGCACGCGAATGCCCTCCGCGTCATGAACGTTGGATTGGTCGGAGGCTCGGATAGTCTGATCGAGTCGGCCAGGGACTGGATTGGCGGCGTGATCGAAGGAGCCGCAGGGACGATGTCGACCGATTCCGGCTTACGCAACGTACTCCAAAGCGCGATGGACATCGAGCAGGCGACGGAGACCTTCTATCGCGAGAAGGGCGAGGCTGCCGAGGATCGTGCGATTGCCGAACTCTTCTCGCGACTCGCGGCGATCGAGAAGACGCACTACCTCCTGGTCAGCTCGCTCGTCGAGTACTACGAACGGCCGGAAGAGTGGGTCGAATCAGCCGAGTTTGGCCTGCGAGACGAGTACTAACGCCGACTACACGTACAGCGAGACGCCGAGCAGTAGGTGGAACGTGGCGACGGCGAGGGCCGCGTAGCCGACCCACCGGTGGAGCTTGAACGTCAGGCGGAGGAACCGCTTGTTCCACCGCCTGATGATCATCAGCAGGACGCCCAGCAAGATCAGCCCGTACGTCGCGAACCCGATGATCGCGATTAGCGGGAACGCGCCGACTCGAACCGCGTAAGCCCAATCCCTCAGTACACCCACTGACCCTCCTTACTCGTCGAGCCGAATCACGCTCGTCGAGCGTTCCGTGTGCCGCGCCGCCGGACTGTCCGAAGTGGCATGGTAGGCGAGGATGATCGCGACCTCGCTTCCCGGTAGGAGCGGTTTGTCGTCTGCGTTCCCGGTGTCGAGGGGGTAGGCGAACTCGACGATCGTCCGCCCGTCGATTTCGGCTCCGGCGGCTTGGATGATGTTGCTCGATGCGTCCTCGCTGTGGGAGGTCTGACCCGTCCCGAAGTGATCGGCGATCGCGAGTCCGTCTGCGCCGACGGCCGCGATCACGATATTCGCTCCCTGCATCCGGCGGGATGGGTCGAAACCGATTCCGGCCCAGCCGGTTCCCGGACTGATCAGGCCGACGTAGATCATCGTTCCGTCGTTCTGCCAGAAGACCTCGATCCCGGTCTCCGCGTCGGTCATCGCATGGCGATACTCGCCCTGCTCGATCGCCCCATCGATTCGGGGAGGCCAGCCGATGTCCGTGAAGTCGGTGTTGTGGGCGAATTCGAGAGTGCTTCCTTCCTGAAGCTCTGAGATCTCGATCCGCCACGCGTGATCGGTCGGGGGAGCGTCGTAGGCGCCGTTTCCGTTCACGTCGGCATAGAAGTCGATGCGATAGCTTGCGCCTAGCTCGAGTCCGGCGAGTTCGATCTCAAAGTCGCCCATCGGGATCTCGGAGACCGACAGGCGCGTCAGCTCCACTCCGGATTTCGCCTCGATGACGCGAAGTGCGAAGGGTTGCCCGATGTGTGGATTCATTCCCTCGAATCTCAGGTCGAGCGTCGCGTCCGCGAACGTCGCGACCGAGACAACCGCCCAGATCAAGGCACCTGTCAACATGGCGTATCCGTGTCTTGTGCGTGTCACTTGGCTCCTCCTTCGGATTGTGATCTATCCCTTGGTCAATCTACGATAGAAAGCATAGGAAACGGAGGCGAACGAAGCGGTCGGTTTTTCGTGTGATTCCTGTGTAGGGACTTGCTGTGGCGGGGAAGGAGGCGACGTGGATCTGGGGTTGAGCGGGAAGGTCGCCCTTGTTGGAGGGGCGAGCAAGGGTCTCGGGCGGGCGATCGCACGAGGTCTCGCATCGGAGGGTGCGCGGGTCGTCATCTGTGCGCGAGGTCGAGATTCGCTCACCCAGACGGCTCGAGCGTTGGCGGAGGAAACCGGGGCAGAGGTCGTGCCGATCGAAGCCGATCAGCGTGATTCGGAGGCGATCGACCGGCTGGTCGAGGCGACGCTCGACCGTTTCGGTCGGATCGACATCCTCGTCACCAACACCGGCGGACCACCGCCCGGGCTCTTCCTCGATCACTCCGACGCGGCGTGGGAGGATGCGTTCCGCGGGCTCCTGTTGTCGGTCGTCCGTCTCTGCCGGGCTATCGTCCCGATCATGCGGGAGAGCGCGTGGGGGAGGATCATCCACAATACGTCGTTTGCGGTGAAGGAGCCGGCCGAGCGTCTCGTCCTCTCCAACGCCCTGCGGGCGGCGGTCGTCGCGACCTCGAAAACGCTGGCCGGGGAGGTTGCTGCTGACGGGATCACGGTCAACTGCGTCGCACCCGGCGCGTTCGAAACGGATCGCCTCCGGTCGATCTTCTCCTCTCAGGCCAAGGAGAAAGGTCGCTCGATCGACGAAGTTCACGCGGAGTGGGAAGGACGGATCCCCATCGGCCGAATCTCTCGGCCTGACGAGCTGGCGGCCCTCGTCGCCTTTCTCTGCTCCGATTGGGCAGCGTCGATCACGGGCGCCTGCATCCCCGTCGACGGCGGAATGCTTCGCGGGCTCTTCTAGGCCCTGTCTTCTGAGTTGTCGAAGCCGAATCCGTTCCAACAAGCGACGGTGTCGATCGGCTTGCGGGCTCTCGGCCCCTGCTCCTCTTCGCGGTGCTTGTCGGAGAGACCGCTCAGATCTCCAGAGGGGTGCCCCAAGATGATCAGGGTGATGGCCGTGAAGTCGTCTGGGATTTCGAGAGCTTCCTTGACCGGCTGTTGTCTGAAACCGGCGATTGGATGGGCGATCAGGCCCATTTTCGTCGCCTGAAGCATCAGATTCATCGCCGCCAGCCCACAGCCGAAGAGGAAGTACTCGCGGCTGTCGGGGATCTCACAATCAAGATCGGGACGAGAGGCGACGGCGATGATGAGGGGCGCCGGCCCGGCCCAGTAATTGCCGCGTGTCAGGCCCTCCTTCACAGCGTTGAGCGTTTCGGGATTGTCGACCGCGATCAGGCGCCATGGCTGGTTGTTCGCGCAGGAGGGAGCGAGATGCGCCGCGCGTAGCAATGTCTCCACCGTCTCTCGATCGACCGGTCGATCGGAGAGGGCACGCCGCGCGCGGCGCTGCTCGATCGGTGAAAGCATCTCCTCACACATGGCGCGCTTCAGACCGAGCGTACTCGTCCTCCGGACGAGCACGCATTCCGTGACGAAGTCATCTTGAGAACCTCAAGATGACTTCACATGCATGGGCACGTCGCAGCAGACGAGCGTACCGATGCCCGTCTTCGTGACCTTCACTTCCTGTCCGCACAGATCGCAGACGTAGACCTTCCCTTCTTCGGCCATCTTTCCTCCTTTCGCGTTCAGTTCCTACGAGACAAGCTCACCAGATCAGGAGAACGAAAGAGTCTGTACGTTCTCCGACGAACCTGTCCTACAGGGCGAGTCCGCCTTCCCACAGCCCGTGGAGGTTGCAGTACTCAACAGCGATTAGTTCGCTGATTTCTTCCATGTTCACGTGCGCGAGGACGGTCGGTACGCCAAACGTCGGCCCGAGGTCGAACGTCGCGATGTGAACGGCGATTCCGTTCTTCACGCCGAACAGGGAGACCCACTTGATGTGGTGCTCGATCGTGTTCGGATGAGGAACCTCTTTGCCGACGGTCACCTTCACCGCGTTCTTCCCGCACTCCTCGCAGTCCACGAGTTCGATGACCGGGACGTGCTTCTCTTTCCCTTCCTGCGTCGCGCCTTTGATCAGGTCTCCGAGCTTCATAGTTCTCCTTTCGTTCCCTAGTATTCGATTTTCAACCGTTCGACCTGCTTGATGAGGACCGATCGATCGACGGGGTCGAGTTCCGCGAGCGCTCCGCTCCCGACGCGTTTGCGGTACGAGGCAGCGAACGTCGGCCGGGGCGGAAGCTCGTACAGAACCCCGGTCGCGAACCGGTCCGGCGCCTTGAGAGCGAGCTCGATCGCTCGTGCACGGTCGGCGGAATCATGATCCTCTCCGACAGGATCGAGACGCTCCCGGTACGCATCGATCGAGTGATTTCCCCACGTGATACACGGCTGGATCACTTCAACGAGCGACAGCCCACGATGTCCAATTGCGCGTTTGAGGATCGTGGACAGTTCGTCGATATCGCCGGCGAAGCCGCGCGCGACGAAGGTGCAATCATGGGCAATCGCCGTCGTCAGCATCCGCGCCGGGTCGACCTCGACGCCGTCGAACTGGAGTCGCGTCCGCTCGCCTCGCGGGGTCGTCGGCGCTGCCTGCCCTTTGGTCAGCGCGTAGAGCTGGTTGTTGTGGACGATGACCGTGATGTTCGGATTCCGCCTCAGCGCGTGCAGGAAGTGGTTTCCCCCCTCGCCGTAGAGGTCTCCGTCCCCCGAGGTGACGATCGTCTTCAGTCCGGGGTTGGCGACGTGGATGCCGACCGCGGCTGGGATTGCGCGTCCGTGGAGCCCGTTGAAAACGTTCGCGCGAAGGTAGTGCGGGAGCTTGGCTGCCTGTCCGATTCCCGACACGAGGCAGATCTCGTGCGGCTCCAGCGCAAGGTCGGCGAGAGCCCGCTTGAGCGCAGTCAGGATCCCGAAGTTTGGGCACCCCGAACACCACTGGTTCGGAACGTCGCATCTGTAGTCGTCGATCGAAGTCATGACAGCGCTCCTAGAATGGTCTCCGCGTCGATCGGGAGTCCGTCGTAGCGGCCGATCCGTCCTTCGATCGGCAGCCCTGCTTCCGACTCCAGCAGCCGAGCGAATTGTCCGGTCGCGTTTCCCTCAATCGTCCAGTAGCGAACGCCATCCCGGAGATCGAGCTCCGGGAGCGGCCAGACCTCGGTAAAGTGGAGGGAGCCGACGTCCTGCCCCCGGGAGCGGAGAAGCCCCACCGCCTCGTCAATCGCGCCTTTCGTCGAGCCCCATCCGATTAGAACGAGATCGGCCTCGTCGGCTCGATATGATCTCGGTTTCGCCATCTCACGCACAAGACGCCGCCCTTTCTCCATGCGCTTCTCGACCATTGCCGGGCGCAGGTCGGTGAGGTCCTCGGTGATGTGGCCGAACTCGGTGTGTTCGTCGCTGTCGAGGACGACGAGATGCTCGCTCTGCCCGAACGCAAGGCGGGGTGAGATCCCGTCCTCGGTGAGGCGGTAACGCGCGTAGTCGCCGATCTCCTTCGGATCGGCGAGATGTGTCTTCAACGAGTTCTCGGGGAGCGTCAGCTCATCGAGCGAGAATTGGCTGTCGGCCAGGAACTGGTCGGTGAGCACGATGACCGGAATCTGGTATCGATCGGCGAGGTCGAATGCGCGGAACGTCTTGTCGATTGCGTCCTGGGGATCGCTTGGGGCGAGCAGAGCCTTCGGGAACTCGCCGTGGCCGCCGCGTAGCGCGAAGAGAAGATCCTCTTGCGCTGTTCGCGTAGGCAGCCCGGTCGCCGGGCCGGGGCGCTGGGCGAGGACGATCACGATCGGCGTCTCGATCATCCCGGCGAGGCTGATTCCTTCGACCATCAGCGCGAACCCGCCGCCTGAGGTTGCCGTCATCGCGCGTGCGCCGGCGGCGCTGGCGCCGAGGGCCATGTTGATCGCGGCGATTTCGTCCTCGGCCTGTTCGGCGAAGACGCCAAGCTCCGGATGTCGCGCGAAGGCGGTGATGATCCCGGTCGATGGGGACATCGGGTAGGCGGCCATGAAACGGCAGCCTGCGGCTGCCGCCGCAATCGGGATCGTCTCGTTCGCCGACGCGAACGCGTAGCGGCGAGACCGCGCAGGGATCCGGGCGATCCTGCCCTTCGCGAGCTGAGGAAGGGCACAATCGAAGCCGGCTCTCGCTGACGCAACGTTCGCACGCACCGTCTCCTCACCCTTGCTCGAGAATGAGTTGGCCAGAACGGTTTCGAGGACCGAGAACGGAAGCCCGCCGGCCGCGCAGAGCGTCCCCGCAGCGACTGCATTCGCGTAGATCGCCTCTCCTCCGTGTTCGACGGCGAGATCGAAGAACGGTACCTGAACGGCGTTCTTCTCAGTGTCCGGCCCTTCTGGTGAGATCAGAAGACCGCCCTCTCGCAGTGCCGGGCGGTAGTGCGCGAGCGCGTCCGGATTGACGGCGAGGAGCACATCGGCCGTCTCGACCGGAGCATTACGCGGCTCGTCGGCGACGCGAATCCGAACGCTCGAATTTCCGCCCCGAATCCGCGATTCGAACTCGCTCGTGGCGAAAGCCGGGTACCCGTGGGAGAGGAAGCAGCGCGCGACGACGCCCCCAATCGTCTGGATTCCTTCGCCCGCCGCACCGACGATGAAGAGGCTCCTCTCTTCCATTGCAGTTACTCCTATCCGTCGTGATCTTCGGCCAAAGAAACGAGCGTCTGATAGAACCCCTCGGCGGTGCCTACATGGAAGAGAGGCCAGTCTTCCATCTTCTCTACTCCAGGCCGTTGTGCCGCTCAGCGATCGCGGCGGCTAATCGGTCGAGTTCTGCGAACGTCTGCGGTTTGGGCATCCCCCTCACGAAGACGGGATCGAACCATTCGGCTTTCAGTTGGGCGCACAGGCCTTGAGTCTGCTCGGCCGCCTTGCCTCCCCAGCCGTACGAGCCAATGACGGCTGCATGCTTCAGCTTCGGCCGGAGCGCTCCGGTCAGATAGGCGGCGAAGACGATGTTCGGATGCGGACCGACGAGGACCGTCGGCGTGGCGAAAACGACGGTCGCTGCGTCGACGAGGCGGACGGCGTACGCGCCGAGATCGGTCTTCGCCATGTCGAACACCTCGACGTGGACGCCTTGCTCGGTCAGTGCTCCAATGAGATGGTCGACCATCATCGCTGTGCTCCCGTGCATCGACGTGTGGGGGATGAGGGCGAGGTTCTTCGGCGGGTCGTGAACCCAGTGGCGATAGGCTTCGAGGATGAATCTGGGCTCATCATGGAGCGGCCCGTGACTCGGGGCGATGACGTCGATCTTGAGGTCGGCGAGCTTCTCTAGATGCCCGCGGATCTGATGCGCGAACGGCATCATGATCTCGGCGTAGTATCGCTTCGCGGCTTCGCAGACGCGGGCTCGATCGGTTGCGTACAGATCATTCGTCGCCAGGTGGGATCCGAACAGGTCGCACGTGAACAGAATTCGGTCCTCGCGGAGGTACGTAAGCATCGTCTCCGGCCAGTGAACCCACGGCGCGTGGAGGAACTCGAACGTTCGATCACCGAGAGAGAGAGTCTCGCCATCCTCGACCGGCGTGATCCGTTCCTCATCGACCCCGAGATGATCGGCGATCATCGCCTGGGCCTTCGGACTTGACAGGATCTGAACGTTCGGATACCGATGAACGACGGCTGGCAAGCTCCCGGAGTGATCCTGCTCGACGTGCTGCACGACCAGGATGTCGAGCTTCGCGGCTCCGTCGAGCTGATCGAGCAGGATCTGGGTCATTGCCGGGTCGGCGGTGTCGATCAGGGCGGTCTTCGTGCTTCCGCGAACGAGATAGGCGTTGTAGCTCGTCCCGTCGGGAAGAGGGATCAACTCGTCGAACAACCGGCGATCCCAGTCGATCGCCCCCATCCACTCGACTCCGGGCCGTATCGGTCGTGCCTTCAAGCCGCCTCCTTCCTGCGCTTCACGTTGCCATGCTTCGGATCGGCCGCGACCCGCTCCCCGCCAGGTTGCGTTTCCTGAGTCTCCACTCCCATCTGGCGAGGAACGGTCTTGGCCGAAACGAGCTAGGTCATTTTCTCGAACATGTCCTTCCCGACGCCACAGACCGGACAGATCCAGTCTTCGGGGAGATCCTCAAACGTCGTTCCGGGTGTGACGTCACTTCCCGGATCTCCAGCCGACGGGTCGTACTCGTATCCGCAGACGGTGCACATCCACTTCTCCATCTCCTCTACTCAGCCCCTTTCCTCAAGCTCTTGCGATATTCGTTGTAGGTCAACGGCTCGCCGCCTTCGCGCGTTCCCGCCTGATCGACGGAGGCGACGAAGAGCGAGTGAGTCCCCAGGTCGACCGTCCAATCGGGGAGTACGATGCATTCGTAGACGGCGACCGCGTCCGGAAGATACGGGATTCCGTGGTCGGTCAACTCGTGTGGGAAGCCGGCGAACTTGTCGACGTCTCGACCGGACTGGAAGCCGAACCGGCGGATGACGGCGGAACAGCTCGCGCTCTCCCGATCGAGGACGCTGACCGTGAACCGTCCACTCTCGGCGATCATCTCGTGTGTCAGCGAACGTCTTCCGATGCCGATCGTCATCCGCGGTGGCGCGTTCGTCACCTGCATCAGCGCGTCGAGGCATTGACCGTTGATTCGATCGCCCGACTTGGCCGTCACGATGTAGAGGCCGTGGGTGACACGGAAGAGCGCCTGGTTCAAGCTTGCGTCGTCGGTGACGAACGTGAATGCCATTTTTTCCCTCCGTGGACTCTAGCCCGCTGCCGGTGCCTCAGCCTCGAACTGGTACGTCGGTGGGAACGGCGCGGCGGTCCGCTGGCCGAGTTCTCGATCGGCCATCAGCAGGCCGGGCCCCTCTTCTCCGGCAATTCCGAGTAGGTCGATGACCTTCGCGACCGAGTCTTCCTCCTCGACTTGCTCGCTGACGAACCACTGAAGCATGATCCCGGCGGCTCGGTCGTTCTCGTCATCGGCAAGCTTCGCGAGATCGTTGATCTTCCCTGTGATGAACTCCTCGTGCTCGCGGGCCGCCTGGAACGCCGCCAGAGGCGAATCCCACGCCTTCTGCGGCTTTTCGATCGCCTGCAGTTCGACTCGGCCGCCACGATCGTTGACGTGATTGAAGAAGCGAAGCGCGTGACCGAGCTCTTCCTGCGCCTGAGCCTTCATCCACTGCGCCATTCCGTCGAGTCCCTTGTCGTGGAAGTCCGCGGCCATCGCGAAGTAGAGATAGGCCGAGAACGTCTCGTGCTTGATCTGCTCGTTCATCGCGTCCTGCATTCGTTGACCGATCATCGTCGTTTACTTCCTTTCTACAGCTTCTTGTGGCAGAACCACCAATCGAAGCAGTTTTCCTCTCCGGCGCGCTTCGACGCGGATGTTTGGTCGGTTGGCGGCGGGACGATCACGTGGTCCTGAACCAGCTCGTTCTCTGGCCAGCCGGCCGGGATCGCGACGCCATTGGCCTCGACGACCTGGAACCCGCGAATCATGCGGACAATCTCGTCCATGTTGCGACCGAGTTCCTGCGGGTAGTACAGCATGGCGCGGACGATGCTCTTCGGATCGACGATAAACACGGCGCGAACAGTGTTGGTGCCCTTGCCTGGATGAATCAGGCCAAGGATGTTGGCGATCGACTCCGTCGCGGCGATGATCGGGAACTCGATCGTCACGTCGAGCGTCTCGCGAATCCAGTCGGTCCACTTCATGTGGGAGAAGACCTGATCGACGCTCATCCCGATCAGCTCCGTCTTAAGCTCCTTGAACGTCTCGTATCGCTTCTGAAAGGCGACGAACTCGGTCGTGCAGACCGGTGTGAAGTCGGCCGGGTGGCTGAACAGAACGAACCACTTCCCGGCGTACGCGTCGGGCAACGACATCTTGCCGTGTGTGGTTTGCACGTCCATCTTCGGAAACGAGTCTCCGATCAACGGGATCGCTCGTTCGGACATCTTCTTTCTCCTTCTTCCCTTTTCTGATCTACCAGTTCTCGGCGAGAAGCTCGAAGTGCGCCTGCTCGTGTGCACAGGCCGGACAGAGGCCGGGGGCCTCGTTCCCCTCGTGGAGGTACCCGCAGTTCCGGCATCGCCAGACGACGGTCTCCGGCTTCCTGAAGACGGTCTTGGTTTCGATGTTCTTCAGCAGGCCGAGGTATCTCTTCTCGTGCTGCTTCTTGGCGACGGCGATCGCTTCGAAGACCGTGGCGATCTCGCCGAAACCTTCGTCACGCGCGATCTGCGCGAACTCCGGGTACATCGACGTCCACTCGTGATGCTCCCCGCCCGCAGCGGCGCGAAGGTTCTCGGCGGTCGATCCGATCACACCGGCCGGAAAGGCGGCCGCGATCTCGACGTCCCCGCCTTGCAGAAACTTGAAGAGCCGTTTGGCGTGCTCCTTCTCCTGGTCCGCCGTTTCCTCGAAGATTGACTGAATCTGAACGAACCCGTCCTTCTTCGCCTGCGACGCGAAGTACGTGTAGCGGTTCCGCGCCTGGGACTCGCCGGCGAATGCCGTCAGCAGATTCTTCTCGGTCCGTGTTCCTTTGAGTTTCATACAGGTCCTCCTTGTGGTCCTACGTCTGGCAGTTGGGGCAATAGCAGGTCGAGCGACCCTGCTGCACCGTGCGCTCGATCGTCGCGCCACATCGCTTGCAGGTTTCGCCCTCTCGGCCGTAGACGAACAGCTTGTTCTGGAAGGAGCCGGCCTCTCCCGAGGTCGGACGGTAGTCGGAGACGCTCGATCCGAGCGTCGTTCCGAGCTGGTCGATCGCTTCGGTCAGAATGCTGACGAGACTCGAGTGAAGCATCTTCGACTCGTCTTCGGTCAGCGTGTTCGCCGGCCGTCGCGGGTCGATTTCGGCTCTCCAGAGAGACTCCGCGGCGTAGATGTTGCCGACGCCGGCGATCTTCCGTTGATCCATCAAGACGTGTTTGATCGGTGCGTGCGAGGACGATGCGAGTCCGGCGAGACACTGCGGCGTGAAGGATGATTCGAGCGGTTCCTCGCCGAGATCGGCGTCGAATCCGTTCGCACAAAGGACGGCCGTTCCGAGTCTTCGTGGGTTGATGAAGAAGACGCTCTCGCCGGAGTCGAGACGAAGGATCATGCGCGTGTACGGGATTTCCGCTTCGGACTGTTCGAGGCGAAGCCGACCGGACATCCGCAAGTGGATCACCAAGTGACCGGTTTCGCCCAAATCGAGGACGATGTTCTTCCCTCTGCGGCGGATTGATGCGATGACTGAGCCCGCGAGCGCCTCGCCGTCCAGTCGGAGCCTCTCATCGAGTACGTCGACGGACTCGATCCGAGCACCGGAGGCGGGCTGAAGCTGTCGCACAAGGGTCTCGACTTCAGGCAGCTCAGGCACTGCGCGCCTCCTCTTCGTCAGGTCCGGAAGGCGGTGAAGAAGCCGGTGGCTTCTTCTGTTGCGCTTCTTCCTTTGATCCTGACGGGTGAGTGGTCGTACGAGCGGAGTTAGTGGCCCGCTTCCTCGCCCGGCCGGAGGCAAGAGGCGCACCCCCGTCCTTCTTGCGGCAATCGGCGCAGACTCCGTAAGCGTACGTCAAAACCGATTCGACGAGGTGACCATCGATTCCCTTGCCGAGCGGCTGTTTGCTGCCGACGGGGATGTCGTAGACCCTGTTACAGAGGCGGCAACGGAAGTGGGCGTGTGGTCCAAGATGTGCGTCGTACCGCGCCACCGTCGGATCCACACTTAGCTTCAGGATCATCCCGGCCTTGGTCAACGCATCGAGCGTGTTGTAGACCGTCGCCCGTGCGATCGTCGGGTACGCCGTTTGAATCTCGATGTAGACCTCATCAGCGGTCGGATGAGATGTTGTCTCTTCAAGGAACTCCAGGATGGCCATGCGCTGCACTGTGGGACCGATTCCTACATCCCTTAGTCTCTCCATCCGTTTCTTGGGCGCCATAGCAGACGCATTATCGATCAAGAATGAGTCTAAGTCAAGATCGATTTGCGTCGATCTCTAAGATGGGAGCGTCTGATCGCACGCCAACCCGGCAAGACCACCTCGTCTCACCGAAGAGCCTACTCCTGGTACGTCTTGGTCGCTACATCCGCACGAGGAAGTCAGTTCTAGAGTAGAGCAGCCTGGTACCCGCGAGTGGACTGGTTTCGAACTCCCGCTGGCAGCGAAGGAACACAGCAGGGGGCTTCGTTCTCCGCGGCACTCGCTTCACCTCACTCAGTGTCAGGTTCGCTTCCAGAGCAAGTCTGATCCTCTTCAGATTGTGCCGGCAAGAACGGGCATCAGGGGCATCTCCTCATGCGGCTCCTCCCAGACCATGCTCTGCCTCTGGACCGAACGCCGTCAGTTCACTCCGGCTGCTCTTCATCGAGGTTTTCTGTCTCTTCTTCATGCGACAGACCACTGAACGGAAGGTTTGACTCGACTGAGATGATGAGGGTATCGCCTAGCTCTCCTTGAGCGATGTATGCAGCGTCGACGTACAGACCCTCAATCTTGATCCCTGCACCGACGGCGAAGTACTGGTCCTGGAAGTTGTCCGTGAGAACGACACCGCCACGCAGTGCCAGCTGGTCGATCACCTGGAATTCCACTCCGACGTGCGCGTCACCAAGCTCTTCTCCGTCGAATACGATGTCCGTTGCCAGGGTGATGCGCTCATCGGAGAGCTTGACAGCCCAGCCTGCCCTGTAGGAGCTGGGAACAACATCGGATGTCCCACTGTCCCGAGCTTGAGCCGAACCAACAAGATCGATCGCGCTGATTCCGATCGAGAGCCTGTCATCCACGCTAAGGAGCAAACCGGTATCGATCCCGTACCCAGATGCACCTACGCCAGGGCCGCCTTCGGACGTGTAGTACTTGACGTTTGCCCCAGCCAGGGCGTAGACCCCGACGTTCATCGCCAATGATCCAACGATTGCCTGGCCAACCCGTGGCAGAGATTCCCCCAGCGCGCCAACCAGGTCATCGCCAAAGAACACGTGCCCCCAGCCAAGTCCAATCCCGAAGCTGCCGAACGACCTGACTGCTCCGACGTACTGACTCGCCACTCCGATGCCGCCGAGCCCGCTCGACGTTCCTGCGAGCCGCGTCCCGCTAAGCTGTGCAACTCCTGCGGGGTTCCACTGCGGTGCGTTAGCATCGTCCGCGACGGCAACAAATGCTCCCCCCATTGCCAGTGCGCGCGCGCCAATCCCGTTCTTGAACGCGCTGAATGGGCCAATCCCTTTGGCTTGTGTAGCTATGGACAGGCCTGCAATGACTGCCAGGACGACCGCTATCACTCGGTTCATCTTCTCCACACCTCCTTCCTGTTAGGTCTTCGGCCACTGGCACGTGCCTTCTAGCAGCGAGGCGTCTCGCCCCACGACACGGGTGAACCTCGCCCAGTTGCGGACTCCATTCTATAGCAAGCTCATTCCTCCACGGAAGACGCCGACGTGGCCTGCTCCCAGGGATGCCGTCTCCGTCGCCATCGGACATGGATACTGGCTTCGTCTCCGAACTGGTTTCGGGAGCGCAGGTCAGACCGCCGGAATCTCGAGTCACATCGCCGTGTGAAGCCAATCCCTCGAGCTGGAGAGCGTTCGAACTGGGTCTTGCATGGCCAGCAAGACGGGACGGGCCTCGAACTTCTACCCCCCAGTGGATTGGTTCCACACCCATGTGCAGACACTGATGAGAGCGGCCAACCCCGAATCCGAGGATCACTCGCGCGTGGCAGCACAGGCCAGCAGAACTCTGCTTCCACGGTTCACATCCTCTCGATAGCCATCGATCCCCTGGACTGGTTTCCTTGGCAGCGACAGATGGCGCTAGGTTCCGGAGGAGTCAAGAGGGCATTCGCCGCGTGAGCGACGATGCTGTGCTTCTCAAGGTGGATCTCAGAGAGGGAAAACCGAACGCAAGGTCAACGGCCCGGCTGCTGAGGCAACCGGGCCACTGAAGCCCTACTTGAGGCAACCAAGTCTCGATCCAGCGCCTACGGAGGGAAGCCTATCCCAAACCCGAAGCGGATCCTGACGCGGATACGCCACACACCACACGGTGCGTATGAGTACCCACACGGGTTGTACCAGTACCAATACGGACCGCTGGCTGGCATTCCTGAGTACCATTGCCCGCCCGTGAAGTACCACGTTGCCCCAGAAACCCCTGGAAACGGAGGCGGCTGAGAGGGATTGTACGCAGGTGGTGCGGGGTGGTACGTAGGCGGAGTGGGGTAGTACGAAGGTGGGGTATAGGAGGGAGGCGTCGGCTGGGTATAGCCGTAGTACCCCCCCACAATCTGGAACGACGTCCATGCTGAGGAATAGTCCGGCTCAGGGACGATCCCCATGATGTGCGCTTGGATGTCGTCGGTGGCTGCACCGGGGCTTGAGCCTACCATTGGGAACGGCTCACTGAACGGTTGCTCAAGCCCGAGCGAGATAGGGCTGGCGATGATCTGGAGTTGCTCTGTGCCGGAAGGTGGAGCGACGGTGAACTTGTACAGCCCGTCCGGAAGCGTGTGCGTCCCTGCCGAGACGTAGTTGCTTTGCGAGTAAGCGTTCGGGAAGATCAGCCTCACGATGCCGTCTGGCTGGATGTCGTAGATGTACACGTAGGCCGGCTGGCTGACGCTGAAGAAGATCGTCGCGTTCTCACCAATCACGTAGCTAGGCTTGTTCGTCCAGATGCTAGCGGAGAGCGGATCCGGCTCCGGGTCGATGATCAGACCGAGCGGGGCCGGCGCGCCTTGCCCCACAGCAAGCATGCAGAGAACGGACAACCCAATGAGCAAACTGACAGTTGTGCGCGTAACTGCGCTCCTCATCGTAATCACCTCGATTCCACATACACATCTCCTCCAGTGGAGTTTCGCCTTCAAGCAGGTGTCCCGCTCTCAGGAGCCAGTCCAGCTTCCAACCCAGTGCCTATGGGAAGCGCACCACGACCCCGATCTCCGGACTCGAAGGTCGCCAAGGTTCTCGGCACCACGAGACAAGAGCGCCATTCCTGTCATTTGCCGGCGCAGAAAACCATCGAACTCCGCAACAGGAGAACGCTCTTGTTGCGGAACCGCG
>Ga0272443_10001953_pt1 | contig 27868 bp, 17 predicted proteins | sample SSMAcet12_FD_193581 | JGI IMG/M metagenome (GOLD analysis project Ga0272443, IMG submission 193581) | Marine sediment archaeal communities from Little Sippewissett salt marsh, Falmouth, MA, United States - SSM-Acet-12 | ecosystem: Environmental > Aquatic > Marine > Wetlands > Sediment ... | reverse complement strand
CCGGAGTATTGCGGATTATTGGTCCATCTACTGCGCTATGCGAATGCGGATTCATAGTTGATCCTACAATTGAATTTCAAAAGAGCAATTGCTGTAATAAGAGCCTCGTTAAGAAAATTTGCCATTATGCTTGCTCCAGATGCGGTAAATCAGTTCACTCTTTGTTCTTGTTTGACGAGCGCCTTTTTGACCGGGCGTATTTTCGTGATATGGTTGCCAAAAGCAGGCGACAAAAACGCCGTATGGTGGCACTGCAAAAAGCCCGAATTAGATACCGATCTGGCGATTTATTGCTTCTTAGCAAATTAGATCTTAGCCAGATTGAGGGATTTGAGGATGACCTTGATGAATTCGTTTCTGACGCAAATGAGCCTGATGACAGCGATGTTTTTGATACGGGTAAGGATTTTGACCTTTTCAAATATTGGCGTCATATAGGGCTTAAATTGGGCTCTGATGAGATGTTTTTCAGTGAAATCGTCCCAATTTTTAATGAATCGCGTCAGGATCGCGCTCGGTGTTTTACGGCTTTGGTTTTTATGGAGCATGAAAGACAGATTTGGATGACTGAATACGGTGATGATATTTTGGTGGAAAGATATGAAACTCACATTGAAGGATAAGGAGTTTTTAGAAAAGCTCAAGGCCTTGTATGACCAGGATAACCTCCATATCCTATTAGCGGAAGGTCCGCCAATATATTTAAGGCTCTGCAAGAATTATGGTGATCGAATCGAGAACGAGTTTGGTATGTCTCGCCAGGGCGTCCGCTGGCGGTTTCACAGACTGTTTAATGATATTTATGTGTCGGCCTATGAGGCGATTTATTGGGTGGAATCAAACTTCGGCACATCACTCAGAAAGGACGCTATTGCCATTGTCAAGAAGCGCGTCGAAATGCGAAAAAAACTACTCAAGTCGATCAAAACATGATTTTGTCGTCGATAAAATATCAAGAGCGTTGGCTCATTATCATGTCCTGAATTGTAAAGGGATTTACCCTCCTAACAAAATCCCCGAAATCCGGAAAAATTCCCGGAAATCCAGCAGACTTGATACCATTCGTTCGTCAATCACACTCTATGAGCACCAACGTTGCGGATTCGCGCACTTTTTGGTGCAAAACGGTTTTCGCGAAGGAAGCAATATATCACTAGTCAGAATTTTAACATTTGTATTATCATGGGAATCCTAATAAATCATCATATTAAGGCCAAATAGGCCGCCCTAAATAAAAAAATGAGGACAAAAATCGAATTCGGATTTAACAAAGTCAGCAGAATCGACGATTTGGCTGATTTGGCTAAGTTATTCTTCCCTCAAAATAAACGCCACCAGAAGGTCTTTCTGGCTATTTTCATTGAGTTAAAATATGCCGATAGTCAATTTTTTCCTAGTCTGAATTGGATTTGTGAAAAGCATTGTATATCCCGGAGGTTATTGGAGATAGTTCGATCTAAGATGCGGAGTCTCGGCCTGATAGACCATGTTTCCAGATTCAACTCAAAATACGGCTACCGCGAAGGATGGATATTCTCAAATCGTTTTGAGAAATCCGTTTCTAATTTAGATAAAAGTATCAGCCTATTTAAGGCCAAAACTGATTCTAAACAGAAAATGAAGGATAGGGATTTGTTCAAATACCTTTGAAATCATCATCATCACTTTCTATAATTCTCATCTCTTCTGCGTCTTGATATATTCTTGAATCTTCTTCACGGAGCCTGAATAAAATATGATCCAATTTTAGGTTTATATCTCGGAACTTATCTTCCATCCATTTCCATAACTTCTCGATTGTCGTATTAATTTTTGCTTTCATACATGCAGAAATGTATTACTACTATATAAAGGTTACGATTAGTCACTACTTCCGGATACTCAATCATCATCTAGGCTAATTATTTCGAAATTCGTATCAGTGGATCTAAAGCATAATACTTCTGAGCGTGGTTGTATAGTTTTCATATGTGAGGTTTAAATAGGCCAATACCGGAATATTGCCACCTTATATGTACGCTTACAACCGAATAACTTTAAGTTTCCCGATATCTTTGAAAGCAATACTTATATCACACCCACCCACATTTCTATGGACATGTGGGTTCCGGACCTTCCAAATACAGATATGATATTAAATAAGTTATGTCAAAGATATTCACGGTTCCATCATTGTTGACATCGGCTGATTCAGTTGGATTCGGAGGGGGACCGGAGAGGTAGAGATAGCTAATGACATATGTGATATCAAAAATATTAACTGTTTCATCACTGTTGGCATCCCCGCATATAAACTCATTATATCTAAAATAAAATATCTGCCTGGATCGAGTTGATTCTGACTGAAGGTCAGTCGCATAAACCTTCCAGTATATCGTTGATCCAACACCTGGATCGGCTATAATTAGCGTCGTATCAAGTCCGGAAGAAAACATTAGGCTATCAGTAAATAATGAATCATTTGATAATACAATATTATATTCAAGTTCATCTCCCCAGTCTAAATTCGTAGCAGAATTCCAACAAAATGAAATTGTATCATGTACATTTTGGCCGTTATCTGGGTTTACAAGCATGAAACTACCTGGAGGCGTATTAATATTAGGATAGATTATAGAATCCGGAATTTCATCGCCGTTAAAATCAATTATAATGCTGTCTATAACATTGCTCGCTGAATTTAATTGGAAATCGACGGCACTCTCAGAAGAGATACTAATGCTGTCAAACATTGAAAATCTTCCTGAACTGTCAGATAGCGAAGTAAATGAGAAAATATCCATCGAACCTGTGGTTATACCAAGAATCGAAATATCATAGTCCAATTCAAGCGGAAGTTCAAAATAAAAAGACGAATCAGCGCTATCGACATAAATAAATGCAAAATTGGCGGAATCTATTTCGTTTACCCATGTCGTATCATCTATGAAACCGAGTCTATTTCCGAAATTATCCATAATTAATGGCTGAACCGGGCAACCAATATGAAGTAGCCTTTTTCCCATTTGCCAAAAATTAAGGGGGCTATCTTTAATAAATTCCCACAAACCATCTATTATCTCCTCTACCGATAGTTTAACCAGGTTTTCAAAAACTCTCATTTCGATATAGGTCCGGTATTCAAAACTTCCTTCCTCTAAATCGAAAGTGATAATATTATTGTCATATATAGAAAAAGGATATGGATCATTATTTTCATATACATAAACATATTGCTTTTCCTCCGAATGGTCATAAATACTCTTATAAGCGCTTATGGCATGCCGATATGGAATAATTCCCAACCATCTCTCACTATCTTTAAGCATCAATGCCACTGTCTTCTGTGCTTCAATATCACTGCTGATTTGGAGAGCCGCCTCATTAGGCGGTTGCCCGCCGAGTAATCCAAATATCCACGCCGGACCGAAAATTTGGGATAAGTGGAACTCCACGATTTCATTTGCAACTCCCGGCATATCTAATTCCAATCCATAAGTAGTTGTTGGAGCTGGTATATCCCCCGGATTAAGAAAATACCAGTTACTCGACGCTGCCATACCGTAACAATTGCCTCTCGCAGAATTCAATACTATTGGAAAAAAATACTTTAATATGCTACCATCGTGAGATCGGATCCAATCGAAAATGAGGTTCGACGTTGGATTATCAAAATTATAAGCATCGATGTCCATTTGATATGGACCACCTTGCTGCAAATAAAGAATAGAGATTTGTTTTTCTACTTGGCATTCTGGAATTTTCCAACCTTCCACAGAAACTATTCGCGCTTCAATCGTTTTTTCTTTCCATATAGCAGGTACTTCAACTTCACAATTCCAATGTGAAGGAAGATCACCATGCAATAGATCATCTATTAAACCATCAGGTGGATCTGTATCGAATGGACCCAAATCTATTGGTTGGATTTCATCTTCGACCAGAATTTCGAGATGAACATCCTGTAAATCTCTATCCTCGTTATTGTGTACCAAGGCTCTAATAATAAATTTTTCAGTTGCCATATCTTCATCGAATTCTTGATAATCCGCCAAGTTATCAGGAAAACTAATATGAAGATCAAGGTTAGCATAGAAATCATCCATCATCTCAAAGTTCTGGACAGTACCCCCTTTCGGGATATGGATATTTTCTACTTCAAGGATTTCGAATCCTGTTTTACTTATAATAGCATCATATATTCCTTCAGCCATCTTAACGCTATATTCGCCATTTAATCCGCTATTTGTACAATTGATTAAGAAACCATCCTGATAAAACTCAAGGAGTGCGTTTTCAATAATAATTGGTTCAATTTGGGCAGTATTTACATGCCCCTCTAAAATTGAAAATTCGGAAACGGTCACGTTGTCGAATTGAATACTGCAATTGCCAGCGTATCCCGTCCAACAAACCAAGCCTATTCGGCCATCCATAAAGTAATTGTCATTGTCAATGTAAGTTAAAATAGGAGCATCGTTTACATAAGCGATAAATCTATTATCCAAACAATCGATTCTTAATTGATACCACTCACCATTTTCAGAATTATAATCGCAAACAGCCTTATCTGCATAGTACACGCCATTTTCCATTTTACCAAAAGCGATTTCGTCGATACCAGGAGATGGATAATCTGATCTAATATCAATCGTGTAGTAGTTGTTTTCATCCTGGATTCGAAAGGCTAATGTTTTGTCGACACCATTATTGCCCATTATTTTGGCTTCAAGTATGTAATCAGTCCATCCTGCATCGCCTGCGTAAATAATAGAACGATATTCCGGTATGTTGCTACTAGCTTTCAAAACACCGTCTTCTTCAATCCAATCATCTATAGATCCGGTTAAGACTTGCCATTCGGTTATTGTTTGATCATCAAAATCATCACAGAATAATCCTTCGAAATAATCACAGAACGTTAATGGGCTTATATTGTAATCAACGACAGCAATATTATCAGCAGGATTAAAATCATCCGGAAAGATATCAATCAATTCAATGCGTACATAAACACTACTTTCTGAAGGCAAAATCCAGGCAAAATCAACCTTGGATGAATCCCCATAACCTAATACCGATGCGATTTCACTACCAATAGGGATAGTATTCATCGATTGCGTTATATAATACAACTCCACAGTTCCCGAGGCGTCCAAGCCGCCCGTATTTTTAACCCAAACAGATACTAAAATCTCTGTTCCCGGTTTTGCAAATTCTTCTGAGAATAATATTGAGTTTTCGGTGACGCTAAGATTAGCAACGGTCCCCACTACTATTTCGCGAGTCGCGATATTATTAGCTTCATCAAGTTCATCCAATCGCGCAGCCGCATCTCCGGTTACCTTTATAACATGCTGATTTTGTGGTAAATTGGTCGCAGTCCAGGTTTCCGTTGCGCCAATTGTCCTATAATTATTATCTGGTTCTATCGGTATTGAATCTATCCATACGGTATCGCCAAGTATTATATCATCTATCTCAAAAACTACTGAAACTGATTCGGCGGTAACTTCGCCAATATTCCATAAGGTTGCATCGATCGAAACTTCTTCATCCACTTCCGGATTTATATTGGAGGGATCTATATGCTCCGAATACAGAAAGATATCCGGTTTATAAGTATAAACATAGATTGAATCAACATAGCTGTTATTAGAATTATTGCACTCAACATACTCATCTTCATTGTCAACATGAATTGTTATAATATGCCATCCGGGAGTCGTAAAAGTATGAACAATTGCGCCCGATCTAAAATTGAGCGCCTTTTCTAACAATGAATCTATTGTTACATAACCTAAAATCCCTTCGATATTGTCACTGATTTCAATAGATACAGTATCATATAATTGAAAAAGACCATAATTCATTGCTGAACCAGTAATACTGATCGGATTTCCAAGATAAACGCCGGGCATATCGCTTTGGCAACTGTCGACAAAACAGGAGCTGGAAGCTGGATACCCGCATTTATGGGTATAGTACGGAGTTAACTCGAATATTACATTTTGTACGGCATAATTATTGTTTTCATTATATTCGTCAATAATATTGTTCATATCGACATAAACTGACACACTACAAATATCGAAATCTAATGACCATAATGACGCGGAAGTATCTATTACGGTTGAATCCGGCATAAGATTAAAAATCGTATCAACAGAGAACAATTCTTCATCAACATAGTAATGTAATGTTACAGTGTCGGCTGTTTCAGTTCCCAAATTCGAGATTTCAATTGAGAACCGGGTCGTGTCATCAGCCTGTATTGGGAAATGGGGTTGCGAGTGATTCATTGCTTTCAGCCGCCGATTATTTGTATACAGGTCGGGTTGTAATCCAATAACATTAACTGCTTTTTCTTTACTGTTATTATATTCATTACATTCATCAATCACATCGTAGGGATCGACAATTACCCGCAGATCATGTAGCTCAGCGCTTGAGAAGACATAATTTACTGATTTAGTTGTCTTTTCGCCGAATGCCGCTAAGGAAGTTATAGTTATAGAATCAAAAACAATTCCACTATCATAAAAAAGAACATTGATATTTTCAGCTATTCTACCGCCATAATTAGATATCCTTGCTGAAATTGATATCGGCTGCCCTTGAACCGGGCTGTTATCCGATAGCCACAATGCTTCGGCGACAAGATCTGGACAATTTGGCCATACTGTGTGACATCTTGATATGTGGTTGTCGTTCTCATTACACTCAATTACCTGATTGGATTCATCCGCAATTGCGTAGACACAGTATGTGCCAGTCTGATTATAGGTTATTTGTCCTGTTGGTAAATTATAGGAATCGCCCGGAAGAAGCGTGTCTATTAAAACACTTGTAATCAATTCTGTACCGGCTTTAATACTAAAGGAAAAACTAAAGGCCGTATCATTGCCATTGTTATAAACTGAAGCATTATATGTAGTCGTTGGATTATAATCAACCGTAAGAGGTAAATTAGAAAGGCTAAGCGATGTCGTAAGGTTAGGACAGACCGGTTCTGGCTCATAACAATCATAAACTGAAAAAACAAGTGTATCAATATTTGTTAAAGTAAAATCCGTGAGTTCAATCTCAAGATGGTAATCGCCTGGTTCTTCAGGCGCCAAAAACCCAACCTGAAAGTTACCATTTTGGCCGGTGTGGCCAATCCAGCTTTGTTCTGTCTCAAGTATTGTTATGGTTACCTGACCGCCAATTACCGGCCCCAGATAATCTGAAGGCGGCAAATAATAATATCCATTGCCATTTAGAGACGAGTAAACTGACTGGCATAAAGACGAAGGGCCTGAAATATTTAAGGCCATTGAGCCGGGAACAGTATATTCACCGACCTGAATAGGCCTGACAGCGCTATTATTATCCTCGTTCCACTCTTCAATGCTATTATGAGGGTCGATTATCACAGTTATAGGATAAAATCCGATGTTTTCAAACTGCCAATCTCTATTCGGTAAATTGTAGTAACCCGGGGGTAGAAAATCAATCATAATGGAGTCAACGAGAGTATCCTGAAAATCAATCTGGACGTGGTAATGTATAAGTACGTCACTCAATGTAATATCTGAATTATTATAGATTTGAACGTATGATTGAAAAGCCTCATCAATGCCGGGATTGTTTTCTGAAAATTCAATCATGGAGGCATATATATATAGATCAATATTATCATTAATGATTACAGGACCGGAAGTAAACCACTTTACAAGTTGTTCACTGGCGATTGCCCGTTCACCGGTCGTATCATAGGCTTCAAATGCATATTGTATTGAGTTTCCAATCGGCAAAACCGGGACTATGCACGAATATATAACTCCGTCGTGAAAATTGCCCGGTTCTTCGATTTGCATTGTATACTCGGTTTCATGCAGCCCTGAACCAACACTATCGGCGTCGCCGTTTAGATCTAGCAACAGTTTCGGATAACCCGACATCGGCGGATCGCCATTGGGATCGCTATATTTTAGGCGGAAAACATAATCTTGATTTGATATTCCCGTATCTGGATCGACGGCATCATTTTCATAACCACTTATTCCGACAAAATTCAAGATAGGTTCTGAAGCGGTATCGCAAACTGATTGATTATTCATTATTTGGATATCATATAAAGCGCTATCACTCATAAGAATTAATGCAATATCACAAGTATTGTCTCCATTAAAATCCTCACCGGTTATAGCTCTTGCAAATGGCTGAAATTCAAAATAGGGATTATATGGATTATATTTGATATCAAAAATTCCATTGCCATCATTTAATAGAATCGCCAATTCCTTGCTTTCATAACAAATAACAGCGATATCATTGTCGTTGTCACAGTCAAAATCATCAGAATATAGTATTTGATTTAGAACACCAAATCCCGAGTAATTGTAGATCGGGTGTATATAATAATATTCCGGATCAGAAAAAGTACCTATTCCTGTATTAAAAAGGAAGGCTACACTCTCAGTTTCTGAATTTACTATAGCGATGTCAACACTACTATCGCTATTAAAATCTTCACAACTTATTGATATTGGACAGCTATCGACAGTGTAATATGTTGGTCCCTGAAAACTGCCATCACCGGCATTTAAATATATGATAATTGAATTTGTTGAATAAGATGCACAGGCTAAGTCAATATATTCATCCTGATTAAAATCCGCCGCCGCCAAGCAGCCGCCACCCGTGAGAAGAGGATAAACGGGAGTTAGGGTTCCATCACCAGAATTATCCATTATGAGTACGCCGAAGTCAGTGACGAGCGCTATATCATTGTCGTCGTCATTATCGAAATCTTCCGCAGCCATATTCCCCGATGGATCCATCAACTCTTCATTTATTAGATTTTGCTGCATCGTTTGAAATGTTCCATCTCCATTATTAAAAAATACCCCTACGCCGAATTTTTCGTCGGATATACTTACTATAGGGATTACTAAATCACTATCGTTGTCATTGTCCATATCCGCTGATAAAATATAAGGGGTGATGTTTCCCCCTTCATATGTTACGGCAGGCTGAAATACAGCATTCCCATCATTAAGAATAACGGAGACTGAACCGTCTGTCCATATATTATGCGTCGCCAGATCATTATCCCCATCATTGTCGAGATCTCCAGCGCATATCGACATTGGATGATTATCTCCCATACTCAGATATTGGCCAAATGTAAAGATTGTATCTTCTGGATACTCGGTCATATGAAAAAATATGTTGCAGGTATCACTATACGACCCGTCGCTTATTTCAACTACAGCATTAATATCTTGGTCGAAAAAATCTGGAGTATAAGTTATTACACCCATATTAACGTCAACAATCATTAATGCCATTTCACCCATAGCCCCACCGTTGTCAATCAAATAGAGAATTACTGAATCACAATCAGCAAACTCCATATAGTGCTCTATGGTTTGCCCCCAATATACATTTGCGGTATCCCATTCTATAGAAAATTGGGGGAATTCATTTGTCCAGTCAACTATTAGCGAACACGTTTGGTAATAAGTAGGCTGTTGATCATAATCACAGCCCTGGACTACTACCGTATCCTCACCTACCATGGTTGATGGTTCGTAATACCAGGCGCCAGAATTATTTATTGTTCCTGGCCCTTCTAAAATCCAAAACTCATCGCTGCCTGAAAAATAAAAAGAATATTCTCCCAAGGAACAGTGCTCAAATTCATAATATTGTAACATACAATTACTGAAATCTAATCGATTCAATAATACCGAGACGCTATCAGTATGTACTAATACAATATCACAGCTATTATTGCCATCAAAATCTGCGCCATGAATGGCGTTTAAATTCTGTTCAACTTGGTGATTAAATGTTTTTGTAAAAGTGCCGTCACCATCGTTAATTAAAATTGTAATTCTATCTACCAAAAAACCACCGACTGCGATATCTAAATCACCATCATTATCAAAATCTTCGGAAAAAAGATTGGTCACCTGGTCAGCTTTTCCACCGATCGGTATAAAAACCGGAGCGGCGAAAGAACCATCACCGAGGCCATATAAAATCCCAATGCTGTCGTAATCGACCATTGAAACGACAAGATCAATGAGACTATCAAGGTTATAGTCGGCGGCAAATATCGATGCAGAACTCCCGCCGGAATACGTATTTTGAGGATTGGCAAAAGTGCCGTCGCCATTATTGATCATTATGGCAATGCTATCACTTTCGTATCCCGATATCGCAAGATCATTATTGTCATCGCTGTTTAAGTCCGCTGCGGTTATGCCCAATGGGGCATTCCAATTTAGAAAGTAACTGCTATCATATGATAATATTCCATATTCATTATTTAGTAATATCGAAATCGAATCGGAACCGAAATTACCATTTAATACAGCCAGATCCAAATAATTATCATTATTAAGATTCGTGGCCTTAATATAATATGGAGTGCTACCGGCATCATAGTAGACGGGCGATTGAAAAATTCCACCCTCATTATAAAGAACAGCTATTTGTTCGAGATTTGAGATGATAATATCATTATCATTATCCTGATCCAAATCACATATTTCAGATGAAAAGGGTAATCCCCCTATAGTTACAGTTGAATCATTTGTGAAAGATCCGTTTCCGAGATTAATTAAAATACCAATACTGGACGAATCCGGATTGGAGATTATAAGATCATTATAATTATCATTATTCAAATATCCGGAACGTACAAATAAGGGTTCGGGCGTAGTCATAAATGTAGTATCCAAAATAAAAAGAGTGTCGTATGGATATTCGCTGCAATTAAAAGATACTTCACATGTATCGGCGTAGCCTATTTGGTCTTCAACACTAATTACAGTGGTGATAAAAGAATCGGCCGTATCTGGTGTAAAGGTTATAACTCCCGACCATTGATCTAATATCAATGTTCCGGCAGAACCACCGTCATCTAGCATTGTGTACTGATGGACATCACAGACGTCACCATCAAAATTTGCATGATAATTTATGATGTTATTCCAGTAAGCATCGACTGTATCATATTTATTAATAAAAAGCGGTCTTTGGTTGTCGGCATATATACACAGCCGGCACGTCACACAATTTGGGGGTATTTCTTCGTCACAGGCTTGTACTACTAATCCGAGATATATGCATAAATCATATCCACCGGGCACATATGTCCAGATCCCTGTATTGGCGTCTATATCACCTTCGCCGGAGAGTATTTCATAAATATAGCCCTCGGGGATATCGTATTCAGTGGCAAAGTCATAAATAGCTACCCCACAATGATCAAATATTAGGGTATCGTCGCTCTGTTGACAATCATCCCAAGCGAAAGTCTTTGAAAATACAAATCCACATAGGATAAAAGCGGAGATATTAATTATGAGTAACTTATTCAGTATGTTTGATTTCTTCATAATATATACTCTCTTAAATATGTACGATTAGAAACAGCCTTACTGATTCATATCTATATCATATGAACTCGTTTTATTTTCCAGATTCAATATAAAATAGAGATTTTAGGCCGACTTGTCAACACCGGTATTTAATTCTTCGGATTGCACTTGGTTGAAGGGATTTTTTCTACATTATGAAATTACCCGTCTATGAGATGAGAATATCATATTCTTTCCTTTTTGAATAAAAACCTTAATCAATTAAAATTCTCATATTTCCTTATCTTATAAATTCATGAAATCTGTCTTTTTTTTCAATTAGAGTCATTATTTGCCGCTGTTGATTTGAAACTTCCGGAATTAGTAGTTAAAATCGCCTGTGCAGGCAGAATATTGACTGATTTCGCGTAAGGAGTCCTATCCATTGATTTTTTTATCGTTTGGAAGGCTTCGTTGTTGGTTGTGAAGATCATTATTTTGTCGAAGCCTTTTTTCAAGTTCTTTTCGATGTTTTTTTGCCAGTTTGATTTTCCGGTTTCGATTTCAATCGCAGTTTTAATTCCATCCAACTCGACTATTATGTCCGTAAAGCCATTTACTGGCACTTCTAGCTTTACATTATATCCGGCTTTTTTGTAGTGTTCTGCGATTTTGTGTTTCCAGTATTCGTGTTCGAGGCTTCCCCAGCGGTTGTTGGTCTTGGCTTGGATGCCGGTTTTATGAAATGTTTCTCTTCCAAGACCAGTTAATTCAAGTAGTACTATTTTGCCTGAGTGTGTTGGGATGTTGACTTGTTGAATAATCCTTTGGTCTAATAATTTTTCTTTGGTTATATTTCCTTTTCTTCGGCTGGTTCTGAGTCTTTTGTATCGTTCAACGACTCCTGAAAATGGGAAATTGCTTACATCTTGTAGAAATGTGATTTCTTTTTGTGATAATTTCGGAATCTTTTTAATCTTTTCAGTTTCTTCATCCTTCTTACCAGTTTCTATCATTAGTCCTTTTCCTGCCATGATCTTCCGAAGTTCTAGATCGTTTATTTTGCCCTTTGGAACTCTTATATGTGGTATTTTTGTTTGGAATGGTTCTACCCATCGTCCTTGGAGTTTGATTATGGCGCTGCCGATTGGTAGTCTTCCGATTATTTCTTTTTCTTCGTCTTTTAGTAGCATTGCTGATGAGATGGCTGTTACGTCTGATCGGTGTTTGAGGTTGAGTGTGATGGTTGTGTAGCTGTTGCCGAGGGCGGGTATGCTGATTAGTGAGGGGTGTTGGTCTATTAGTATGATTGCTTCGCCTAGTTCTCGGATTTCTCTTAATACGGTTTCGGTGATGGTTTCTTTTCGTCCTCCGGTTTGTTTGAGTAAGATGTGGTGGGCTTCTTCGATTATTATAGCATGCTTGAATGTCTCTCGCTGTGGTTGGGCAAGTCGGTAGTGGTGGATCCAGAGCAGTAATGATTCGACTATCAAGGTTTTGTCGGCATTGGTCAAAGAATCCAGCTCCAATATGACATTCTTGTTCAGCAATTCCCCTATATTTGGTTGCCTGGAAGTATTAACTACTTTTCCCATGAATCCGAAACAGATGCTTTTTATTGTTCTTATGGCGGAGTCCATCCAGAGTGCTTTACGACCTTTTACAGGATTGTTTTCAAGCCATTTGTAAACATCTTCAAAGGTTGGATACTTTTGAGGAGAACCGCTATACACTTTGAATTCGTCGTATACAGCGTTTATCGCCTCCTGGAGTAAGTACATAACTCCTTCACCGACATAATAGGCCTTGGCTATTATCTCTATCAGTTTTTTTAGCCAGACATGTGGATTCGTCCCTTCCGGAGGAATCAGGGGATTGAATTGAAATGGAACAGTTTCTCTTCCGACCGTAAATACGCTTAAATCCATATCGGTAATAGCTAATAAATCGCGGTAGTTTCTTTTCCAATCAAAAATAAGGAACGGTTTTCCTTTTTGCAGGAAACTATCCAAAATCTTATAAACGACATTGGTTTTCCCAGCCCCTGACCGGCCAAATATGGCCGTGTGCTGTACGCACTCATTTTCTCTAATTCCAAATGGAAATAGGGTCTTACCCGCATAGACAACCTCGCCAACATGATAATCCCCCGCCGCTGTTTGGTTTGGCGGGCTGGACAGTTCCGTTTTTATGGTGTCAATGCTATTGCCTAAAAGCTTGTTCGCCCATAATCCCAGCATTGTTTCCATCTCTGCTTTGCCATTGCGGTCTTCGGCTAAGTATGCCAGCCAAAACTGGTCAGCCTTTTGGCCAATCATTGGTTTGAGTTTCCGGAGAGTTTGCTGGACGTCCATCATACTCCCCCATATAATAGCTTCTGTTTGGTTTGCTCCTTATATAATTCCTGAACCACACCCCGGAGATCGTTTTTTAAGGACAGAATATCTTTCCACGCCGCAGTATCTTCCCATCGTTTCTGCTTCTCAAAATCTAATAGTTCTTTTTCAAATATAGCCCTTCGTTTATCGACTACAGGATTAACTCCCAGATACCAATTTTCAAGGTTATGAAGTTTTGAATTTATCTCGCATTCGCCCAGCGTAATCCTATGGAGGTTTCTTTCCTTAATTCTCTCCCTCTGCTCAATCAAACCGATAATATCCTCAACCGACCGCCCCAAATTAACACGCCTAGCCTGAAAAAAATTATCCAAAGGATCACTTGATTGAGAAGGATACGGATCAACTGGAATATTTAGCAAATACGAATCCTTTTTCGCTCGCATTTGAGAATTAGCATAAGATTTACCATAAGAATTGTGCAGATACTTTTCTGACCAATCATATTGAGATTTCATCTTTTCACCGAATATGTTTCTCCTGAAAAGTAGCAAAACCAACTAACTTATAAAGTTTTCGATTAAACAATGCTATTGTATTTTTCGCTAATTTGATTATATTTTAAGTAGACTATCATAAGGCGTGATTAAAAGTAATTAAGTGAGTGTGTAAGGATGAGAAGATTAACTTTAATTTTATCAATACTTATAATTAATTTTTTATTTACATTTATAATATCACCTGTAATTGCGGCCAATAATATAAATGCGGCAAATACGTATGATGGATCCTCCTCATTGGATGCCGGATTAGTAGGCTATTGGAGTTTTGATGATGGTACTGCCATTGACGGATCAGGAAATAGCAACCATGGAACAATCTATGGAGCAACTCAAGTTACAGGAATATGTGGAAACGCCCTTTCATTTAATGGTAACAGCGATTATGTTCTAATACCGCATTCTTCCTCACTTGACATAACAGGAGATATATCTATCCTAGCATGGATTAAACCAATGACACCCTCGGGGGCGGCACAACCAATTGTGGCCAAGGGTACCCATGTAAACAATTATAGTTACTATTTTGGCCTTAATTACGGATGGCCTACTTTTCAAATAAGACCTGATTGTCAAGCCTTATCAGAAACCGAACCTCCTCTTAACGATTGGCATCATATTGTGGCAGTTCGTAATGGTACGGAGGCATCAATTTACCTAAATGGTACAAATGATACTACCGAAATATGCTCATTTTCTGGAATATCAGACGCTGGATTCGATATTCTTATCGGTTATTATCCTTATACGCAAAATTGGCATTTCACAGGTATTATTGATGAAGTTCGTATCTATAATAGAGCTTTAAATCCTTCAGAAATTCAGACACTTTATGAATACTGTAGTGGTCAAGCACCTATGATTGAACTTGAGCCTATTACATTAGAATTCTTGGCAACTCAGATTGGAATTTTACCTCAATCACATACTTTTAATATAACCAATAGTGGTGATGGTACTCTTATCTGGGAAATCTCAGATGATGCCGTTTGGCTGGATATCAGTCCGGATTCAGGTGAAAGCAATAATGAGACAATTACAGCTTCCATAAATACAACGGATTTGAGCGTCGGTCAATATACGGCAACCATCACTGTATCAAGTCCTAATGCAAGTAATAGCCCTCAAACTATTGATGTAGTTTATAATATAATCGATGAAGGCTGCATCAACATCGGTAATCTAGTAATCTGTGCGGATTCGATGACATTTGATGGATCTGTCTATACTGCCAGTGGAAATGTAAGGATTAATGACCTACTATTCATTGATAACGATTTAACAATCGATCTTGAAAACCTGAAATTAAATGCTACCGATGCTTCAATTGAAATCAGGAATATTCCTTATGTACCTGGAAATACAGTAATCCTATGGGAAGGCGACATAGATTTCACAGTTGAGGAAGATATTCTTAAAGACCTTGTTAATCCTGAGTTTTCAAAAATTGAATTGGCAGGTCTAAAAATTGAATTAAGCAACATAACATTAATTCTTGATGGTGAAAACCAAGGCGTTTCACTTGAGGGAAATCTAACATTCCCTACGCTAATTGGTTTAACTGTTTCAATAACCAATATTACAGTAACAAGCGCAAATGGTGTGCAATTTGCAGGCAGTATTAGCTTAAGTAACGATATAAAAATCAAAGGATTATTGCTTAAATCTATAGTTTTCGAATTTAATACTCAGAATGATGAATTCGGCAGCGATGTAATAGCGGCGATTCCAAAAGTGGTAGACATGATTAGAGGTAGAATTTACATCCGTGGCAGCTGTATTGATGAAGTCGGACTGGATGTTCGTTTAACCAATGGAGTTCCAATTGACGCTACAGGTATAAGCCTTACTGGCGGGACGGGCCATGTAGAAAACATGTGTAATCCAAGTTTAAATAATCCTGCAGTTATAACATTGGCGGTAGATTTAACAGGGGGACCACAAATTGGGGGATACTCAATATTATCATTGGATAGCATGGCTGTAACAATCAGACCGCCAATTTCATTAATTGCTTCAGGTGATTTTAAGATTTTCGAGCAAAATGTGGCGTCCGGTAGTGTTGAATACAATCGTGGAAACAGCAAAATAAATGTCAATTTTTCAATGAATTTGGCTAATATTCTAGATGCTTCATTTACCGCAGGATTATCCAGCGAGGAATTATCAGGCTCAGCTGAAGGCAATTTTTTCCTTCCTGAATGTACCGGAACCAGCCGATCAAAGATTTGTGAGTTATTCGGCGGTACTCAATTGGGCTGGGCGAATGCCACTTTTTTAAATGATTCGCTCTGGGGTGAAGCTTCATCATCAGATATTTGTGTTCCCTTTCTGGGCTGCATTAGAATAGGTTTCGCATTCGTATTAAAATACCAAGGTGATGGAAATTGGGATTTTTGGATCGGGGATAATTTCGATGAATTAGAGCAGATTTTCAAGAAGCAAGATTCAAAAGGTGAACTATTTGCCGGTTTCGATAATCCTCAGAACACACCTGAATTACTTTTATTAGTTGAGGGATCAAGTGGACCGGTTCCTTCATTTGAAATAATTGGCCCCGATGACGTTTATTATGACTCCACTCAAATCCCTATGGCTAGATTTGATGATAAGTGGATGGCTTTTTATGTCATTGAAAATCCAGCACCCGGAACTTGGCAGATACATATCCCGGAAGATAATGGCGAATCGTTCCAATTTTACGCACTCAGACGGAATTGTATGCCCAATATTTATCTCACGGAACCTTCGACCACAACAGAATCAGGTTTAATTTCATGGGTTGCTTCTGATCAAGACAATAACGCAGAAATTAATCTATATTATGATTCCGATAATTCAGGATTTGATGGCACAAGGATAAATCCAGATCCTATTTACGAAGACGGTACAATCAATTCTTATACCTGGGATACTGAGAATATTCCATCGGGAAGATACTATATATATGCTTCAATTAAAGATAGCAGCAATGCGCCATATTTTGTATACGCTCCCGGTGTAATAGAGGTATCCCATCCATGGCAACCACCGACACCTGGCGGATTATTTGTAAGACCATGGGGAACAGACTTTATAGTTTATTGGGCTGCTTGGAAAGAAGAAATATTGGGATATACTATTCATTACACTAAAGATACCAATGCCACTAAATATGATAACTTCGTTTCGATTGGTGAGACCGATAGCTGTGTGATATCTGATCTAACCTTTGGACGGCACTATAAATTCGCGGTAAGCTGTTACGATACTTCTGGCAATATAAGCTTTTTATCCGATCCAGTTGTGGTGAGGTTTGAAGATACATTAGGAAATAATCTTCCTCAGATAACTTCTACAAATCCGCCTGACCACGCAATTGAAGATGGCGAATATAGCTATATGCTTACCGCTACCGATTTTGATTCTGATCCTATAGATTTCTTACCTGATTCAGTTCCCGACGGTTTCCAGATATTGTCTGATCAGATACAATGGACTCCTGATTCGAATCAGCTAGGCTTAAACTATGCAAGGATTATTGCTACAGATAATAATGGCGGATATGATACTCTTGAGTATGAGATAATTGTATTTAGTGAAGCGTCATCATCCGGAAAACTGGATATAAACAAATCCAGATTTAATAGTGAATTAGATAATATTATTATGACGGTAACTGATATGGATCTTGATTCAAGTCAAATCGATTTCGATTCTGCGCTTGTTAATTTAAGCAGTACCAGTGATAATTTCGGAATAAATATTTGGCTTCATGAGGTTTCCCCCTCTTCCGGTCGATTTGTTGGCATTGCAGGATTTTCTTCAACTGTAAGCGATCCAATCAACAAAGATATATTAGTAAATGATGAGGATAGCATTTATTTAAGATATGAGGACGTTAATCCATCTAACCAAATAATTAAAAAGGCTTCGTGGGTGGAGTATATTTGTGGTGATCCGAATCGAGATGATTTTGTTAATATTTTTGATATCACTTTTACAATCTCATATTTATACTTATCTGGTCCTGCTCCAGATCCTCTTGAATCGGCCGACATTAATTCGGATGGAATGGTAAACATTTTCGATATTACGGGACTTATTGCTTATTTGTATATGGAAGGCGTAGCGCCAAGTTGTCCATAGTAAACCTTTCAAATACTATAAAGAAGAGGGGGCGGTTTTTTTGTACCGCCCCTTTTTTTCTTTGGATTTTTTCTACCGCTCGATTTTTATGTATGCTTCGTCGGGATTGATTTCTTGGTTGATGAGTGTTTTGGCGAGTGTTGTTAGGTTGTAGGTGTCGTTTTCGTATTTGGATGTTAGTATGGTGTTTCCTCGTGAGTGTCTGGTGGTGTACATGGTTAGTATGAGGTTTCGGATGTTGAGGTTTTGGAGTATTGGGAATTGGTGGTTTTCGTTTTGTTGGCCGTTTTGGATTTTTATGAAGCGGTTGTGTTTGAAGTATTGGTCCATTTCGGGTTTGTGTTCTTGGTAGAGTTTGGCGGCGAGTTTGGCGAGTTTTTCGAGGAGTTTTTCTTTGGTTCCGGTCATGCTTACTTCGTGGCTTTTTAGGATGCTTTTTATTGTGTCGCCGGTGGCTCTTAGTGTGATGTATTTTCCGATGGTGTAGCGTTTGATTTCGTTTTTGGATATTTTGGAATTCGGAATGTTTGGTTTTTTTTGGGGATTGGTGTAGTCGAGTCCGGGGAAGGTTATTCTGAATGATTCGTCGGTGATTATTTGTTGTAGTTTTTCGATGTTGGTTGTGAAGCAGTACTTGCCGCTGGTGTTTTGGTGTTTTTGGGCTATTTTTTTGGCTTTGGTTCGGATTTCCGGGTTGGGAGTGAGGTGTGGGATGAGTCTGATTTGGTTTTTTTTTCTTTGTCCGGTGTAGTGGAGTCTGTTTTCGTAATGGATAGAGCTTCTGTTTTCTGGTTGGAGTTCGAAATGATCAATACAGTCCGTCAGTCGTAATAGTCCTCGCTCATCAGTTACATTCTTGATGAACCTTGTTGACCTGAAGTTGGTTGCAGGCAGTCCCTGGCTGATTAGTATCTGGTCATACTGGTCAAAGTCTTCAAGCTTTAGGACCTCTCCTAAGTCGTATTTGTCGAGGTCGTCATAGCTGGACAATTTTACCTTTGGATTTATTGATTTTATGAATGACCGAATCTGGTTGAAACCGTAATAGACTTGGTGGACAAGTCTTTTGGCTGTTTTGTGGTTCCAATTCCTGGCCAGGTTGGCTTTGGCGAGTCTGAGTAATTCCAAATAAGTTATGCCATCCACAAAGCGAATGCTTTGGCTTGTCCGGTTGAGTAGTGATTCGAATCTGCTGCTTTCAGGATAATAATGGCTACTGATGTAGCTTTTTATATCTTCGCAATACTTGAATTCCGCTATTTCCTTAATCTTTACTGCTTCTGAGTCTATTTCCTTTATGAATTTATCAACCAAAGTACGATTAGCATACTGGTGGTCGCCCCAGGGATGTATCCCGTTTTCAATAACATCTTTGATTTCAACCTCGACGGTTTTGTAACAAAGTGTTTTGAATTCCGGGATGTCTGGATCATTTTCCAGCCATAGTTTGAATGTCTGCATTTTTAAGCCACCTCCTTAATTTCTTGATTGTGATTGTTAATAAGATTTTGAAATGTTTGAATATCTGCCTTGATTATGCTTCTAATTTGATCAATTTTTCCAGTGTTGATAGCTGTATCTTTGGCCAAGTTTCTGACGTGACTATAGGCTACCAGTCTGTCCAAATCATTATCATAGTCTAATAATTGCTCGACCTCGTCGACATACTCGATCGATTCGCCCTGAAGCGGTGGGATACAATCGGTGGATAGGCTTCTTGGATTAATCTTGTCGCTAAGACCTTCCAGCAATTCCTGTGGTACCGTTCCGGATCTGCGAGATTCAATCTGCAGGGCAGTATACGCTACCAGCGTAACATCGTTATTTGAGTTTAACAGGTCATTCCAAGCCTTACAATTAACAAACTCACCGAGATTTTCTTTGAGCAATATTTCCGCTTTTCGCATCAGGTTATCAGTCGTGAACAGCTCATAGATTAGGTCAACCTTGGCGATCTCTGATTTTTCATCGAAATAACTGGATAATAGGTCAAAGCAGATTTCCATTTTGTGAACTGCCTCTTCCCTTTTTAAGGATTCGTCGTTCAATCCGACCGGGATTGATGATTGTACCACATACCTGGCTGACTCAGTAAAATCCGACAACCTGTTATCCAATGTCTCTGCTTTGGCCAGTTCAATTGACCGATTGGCGAGGATATTTCGATAAATAAATCCAAGCCTTCGGCCGTCAAGGCAGATTTCGTCGTTTGATTCGCGCATGAGCAAGTCAGCAAACTTGGCCAGAAACTCCGATAACGTGTTTAATTGGTTTCGCAAATGACCAAAGTGCCTGGCCGCGTTTCGTAGGATTCCAATAATCTGCCTTCCAACTTCTTCCGTTTCATCCTTGGTGATTGTCTGCAACCGATTTCCTTCTGTCCATTCCGATAGCGAGGGTGCATCATCACCGTTGATATGAACAACGACTAGTTTCCGGTTTTCTTCATTCATCTGAAGAACATCGGGTGGATACACAAATGTTGAAAATCTTCCAATCAGTGCATCGTCCAATGCTTGTGTTGCTGAGTATGATAATGGGTTCATGGCTGCCCATACCCATTTAACGCTGGTTTCGAATCCCATGATTTTTCTGGACCTGATTATTTCGAGCCATTTGGATTGAAGCTCCGGTACGGCCCGGTTAAGCTCATCAATGAGTACTAAAGCTTTGTCCCAGATGGTGACCTTTGATGGAACATATTCAACGATTCCTGATTTCAGTTTTTCGATGTTCGGATAGCCAAGCACGTCTTCGAACATGGCCTTGCTGGCGTCGTAGCACAAATATGATTTGTTGATGGCCTGGCCGATTTTGTTGGCTACATGAGTTTTGGCTGATCCATGATTGCCAATTAGTAATAACGGGTCGCCTGTTAGGAGTGATGATAAGACGAGGTTTTCGTCTTGTTCTTTCCATCCGAAGATTCCGAGTTTTTCGAGTAACATGGTTTTTACCTCCATACTTTTTTTGTTTTTATGGATTTAAGGACAAAAAAATAGGGGAACCGTTTTTAAGAGATTCCCCTGGTTAATTTGTGGTTAAATGTTTTTAAAGAAAAAACTTTGCGTCTTAATTACAGACGTCTTCAAGCCTAACAACGTCCCCAAATACCTCGAAGTCGCGGCAAGTTTGGGCCCGGTCAAACAAGATCGTCAGCGTTGTCAGACCGAGTTTTTTGAGCTTTTCAGAGTTGTCCTTACGCATTGAAGCGTAGCCATCGGTCAGGACAACGGCCTTGGTGAATTTTCTTTCAATGATTGATTCGGCGATGCAGTCAAAATCGGTCCCCCCGGTAGTCTTGATCTCGCCTTTTAACAGATTCTTGAACGGTATTTCATAGGTTCTATTACTAAAAAGGAATATTGATGTCAGGACGTTCTTAAGATTCCGGAGGATTCCAAGAATCTTCGGCAAGTATTCATTGACCGATCCGCTAGCATCTAAAAAAATAACCAACCCGCGATTTTCTTCATTCGGCATTGTTATGCGGTTGTGGAAAAATCCTGGATAAAAGCCATTGGCTAACAGTACAAGGTCTCTTTTTGAAGGATAGAGCGGTATTGGCGAACAACAGTTTCGGTGGGTATTGAATCTTTCTTTGAACTTGTCCAGTTTGCGCTGGGTAGTGAATCGTTGAAGAATGACTCGTTTGATGCTTAAGTGGGTTCTGAGGGCTTCCATGAACATGTCAAACAGGTTAACATTGTAGCCGGCCATTCTTGACATACTTGCCGTGGACGATCTTTTGATGTCTTCGGCGATCTTTCCTACGACTTCTTTGGATAATCTGTCCTTTGCGTATTTGCCATCGCCATGGCTTCCTAGAAGCAAGACTTCAACAATTTGATCAATATCAAGTAGGATTTTCAGTGTCGTTATCAGTTCTCCGGTCGTCATTTTAGTGCTTGTATTTCTCTGACCGTATAAACGATCATACACCCTCTCAAAGCGGCTCTGTGACATTTGGCTGACCGGCCGCAATAATCCCTCAATTCCTTCCCTTTTATACATCTTCTGGAACAGATTACCGTATCGGGAAGCTTCGCCATAGACAGTGCTGATGACCGCATTAATGATTGAATCGGCGGCAATGTTCTCGATTTCGCCTGAATCGTAAATAAAGTGGCCGAATAGCGGGTGTAGCAATTCGTGCATTATTATACTAAACAGGTCTTCTTTGCAGGAAACGTGTTTTTTTATAAATTCCGGATTGTAACTAAGGTGTCCATCTTTTGAAATGCGGGCGGTCGGTATCTCAGGATCTTCTTTGACGGATGTTATAAAGCCGGCGGTGAAGGAATCAAATCCCAAAGTTTCTCGTAGGATTTGACGAACAGTTTCTAAACTTATTTTCATTGTTTACACCTCCTCATATTTTTGGGTTGAAATGGAAAAACCCGATGCCTTTTTTTCAAATAAGGGCGTCGGGTTTCGTTAATTGATCTAAAAATAAGTGTGTTAATTACATAAACTTCTCCTTCCCAAGATTTTAAATGTTTCAAAGAATTTATAGCCCTGACTACTGAAAGCTGCCTTCTCGACGGGAATCACTCCCCGGAAATACAACATTGGCCGGAATCGTTTCCATCACGCCAATCGGCAGACACGAAACACATCAGACCCATTCAATCATTGCCGGAATCAATATCTACTCGAAAACGAGGACACGATTTCCAGCAATCAATCAATAATAACCAGGAAGTAGTAATCATTTAAAAATCTTTCGGAGCGCGGCCCAACCCAAAAAGTTGGGACGCGCGACAAAAACAAAACCTTCTACCACGACCGCTTATGAGCCAAATAATCAATCGTGAAAACATGCTTCCGCAGACGCCGCTCAAGCAACCAAACCCTATCCTCCAGACGCCTCAGCCTGGCCCAATTTGAATTATCAGACACTTCCCTAAACTCAGACTCTTTATAAATAACTTCATCCCAACCAGGCACAACACGAACAATCCTATCACCAGACGACTCACAACGCCCAGCCCTTCTAATAGCCTCGTCAACCTCACACATCCAACCCAATCCGTATTTCTCAACCATTTTCGACACCACCACCGAAACCCATCAAGTGGACTCCGATTTTTTCGACCCACAAAAAAGCGGAGCCCACGGCACCAAAAAGGAAAACCAAACCAAAACCAAAAGGGGGGCGACCCCGAAGGGGGAAAGATTTACTAAATAGTTCGCGATGAGCGAAACTATTAGATAAAGCTTTAGCCCCCCGGATCACCGGGTCAGTTGTTATTAATTATATTTACTCGACTTTTGTTACTTGGGGTAAGACTATGGTAGACATAAGGTATGGTAGTAACATAATTGTAATATAATTATATTATTCGGGCCTAATTACGTTACATTTTCAGACGATTTTGTTACTATATTTTTATTATTTTTTGAAGGAGTTTTCGGCCCTATTAATTGGCCGTATCGATCGGTGTCTTGGTTGCCAGTGTTGAGCCAAGGATTGAATAACGTTCTTTTTCAATTTCGCCGCCCTTTATCCAAATCTTGTCCGAAACACCTTTTTTGAAAACCAAGTTTTTATCTGTCAACCAAACAAACCCGGTCGATTTCATAGATTTTACTAATTTGCATAATTGGCGCAACCTTGTTTCAGTATTCGCGATAAAAAGGACTCTAAATCCATTGAAATTACAATTTAACGAACCATTCAGCTGTTTGTAGCTACGATTGGAAAAAATACGCTGATAACCGGTGATTTTCTTGTGAATATCGGTAGCTATTGGATTTTTGCTTGATAGTGTTTCGGTGCACATATCAATCTCGATGAAAAATAAAAGAGCCTTGCCCTGTTCTTTATGAGATATCGAAAATATACCATCGGGAATAAGACCATTTTCGAGGTTGGCACCTTCTTTCTTAAAAACATAGCTTCGACGGTCGAAAACTGGTGACAAAAAACGAATATTTATCTCGGGAATCCTCTCCCTCACTTTCTGTATATTTATCCTGACCCAATTCAATAGAAGCTGATGCTCAATCTGAAAAGGCTCGATTGTGTTAATTCTATCCTTCAATGATCCCGATATGATAACTTCATGGTCTTCCAATAACTTAACAGCACTATCTGTCAAAGAAATCAAATTCTCCGGACGCCCAACCGTAACCCCATAGCCGCGCATCGAAATCTGAATCAACTTGGTTTTTGCCAGCTCCCTTATTTTTCTTCGAGCCATTTGCCGACTTGGAAAATATAAATAAGCCAATTGTGCAACCGAAATTATTCCGTAGTCTAAAAGCAATTTCAGTAAATCAAAATCTTTTTGGGCAATGTCATAATTCATTTGGAATATTTGCGGTGGAATACTACTGGCTGTTTCAATTGGTTATTACAAATACCGCTTGACAATAAAATGAATCCTAATATCCTATAATTATAAAATTCATATAAATACATATTTTGAGTTTATGGCTTTTTTCGGAGAAAGCTGTGAATGTACTATTTGTCTGGTCGATTTACTTAAATAATTAGAGTGTGATAAATAAATAAAATTACAAAAGCTTTCACCGTTTGGGGTTTATTATGATAAGTCCAATACTATCGTATTCTTCAATTATCAATATTCCCGATGACCAATCAACATTACAGGCTGGCATCAGTACCGCACGTTCCGGTGATACTGTGCCAATTATTCCCGGGACCAATACCAATGCTAGTAATTATAATCTTACAACTTCCGTCAACACAATTATGTTTCTTGGCCAGAAAGACGCCGACAGCACCATTGTTGATTGTGCAGGAACTCACAATGAATTCAGCACTGTAAGCTCCGGAACAAGGAATAGAGGAATAACAATTTCAAATGGAATGACCGCTATAAACTGCGGCTCATATTCTCCAATTATAGATATCTGTAAATTCATTAATCGTGGAACGTCTTGACTCCCTTCACATGTTGGTGTGCGAACACGCACATGCGTCGAACAGCCTTCAACTGTCCCACCTCTTGCGGATTCTATCCAGAAACGTGCCAATGGTGACGTCATGAGCGAACCTCACCACTCGGTGCAGAGATATGATATCTATAGAATCGCCTGCGTATTGCAGTAACTACCTTCCGAAGTAGGCACAACATCCATTGAATCAAATTGCCAGTTAGTTTCCTGAGTTTACTCCCACCAGAATCTGAACTCTGGCGACGACTGGTTGGTTACTTAACACCACGCCGTTTAACCAGTATGTAAGATGCCACAGCAAAGAACAGATGAGGTAACCAATAGAGAGGAATTACAACGAATACCAGATAGGGAATCATCACTATTAGCAAACATGTAAACATTGTGATGACACTCCAAAGAAACGTAAGCCATATGCCGGCACGAACACAAAAACCAGCGAGAAGCACATTAGACAAGAGTAACATGATAGTTCCTCCCATTATGATAGCAACTCCAGTATCATCGATATTCTTATCTTATCGCCTGAGAGCAATCCCAATGCCATCAGTGTCAGTGAACCAAAGCAGACTGCAATAGTGACTCTCAAACATAGGGATAGAATCATCGAGAGCGGTCTGCTGTTAGCGGTAGTGTCAATTCTGTCGTTTTCAGGTTGTGGAGACATGCGCGGAAGAGGAGCTACTACCTTGCTCTTTGATCCTGTTCGAGAGACACTCCTTCTCAATGAACGGTTGCGGAATCCACCAGTCGATGTAAGGACAATCTACGGCGTCTGGTCCGGAGGGGGGCTTGTAGTTGCTACCGGTGGAGGAAGTACTACTACGTTATTTTCTCTTGCTGGCGCAGGCGGAAGCTCAATCTTAGTATCTGCATTTAATAGCTCAGCTGGCATGTCAGTCTCAGATCCGTCCCGAATTTCTTCTGACTTCCTAACCTGGTTCAATACTTCGACCCGAATTCGGTAGATTTCCTGCAGTGCCCGGTTTTCCACTTCGCGGTCAAGAAGGCGGCGATAATACTGCCTGGTTCTAACAGTGTGGCATCTTTCTAGCAACCGCTCCAGGTCATCCTCAGTGTATGGCGGCCGTCGATAAAGTGAAGCGTCTCCGTAGTGCGAGGGATTGACGAATCCCCCACTCATCTCGTTATCTCTCATAGCTCTTTCCATCTCTCTTTCGCTGTCCTGCGCCTCTTCTCACATGACGGTCAGACGCTCAATCTCCAACCTTCGGGCTGCTCGAACTCTGTTCTGCCCAGCCGCTTCCTGGCAACTCCAGAACTCCGATCGACCGCTCACGGGCTCGCTGTTTATTGGTTTATAATTTATCATTTTTCTTAAATGAAATATAAAGAACCCCAAACAACAACATGAAATCAAGTCTTTATGGATTTTACCTATGGTTTGATATACATTAAATGGGAAAATTAAAAAAAATACAGCAACCATCTCTTTGAAAACGTTCAAAGATCCGTAAACTTCCCCTTATAGTAGACATTTTGAAAGTAGAGCTTTCTGGTTTATCTTAAGTCAGGAGGTTTTCATGAAACGATCGAGATTTAGCGAGACTAAGATTATCGGGATACTGAAAGAAGCCGATAGCGGTGCGATGACAGTCCAGGATTTGTGTCGTAAGCATGGTATCAGCGATGCGACCTATTACAAGTGGAAGTCGAAATACGGTGGTCTTGATGCTTCGGATTTGAAGCGTTTACGAGAATTAGAATCGGAGAATAGTCAGTTGAAGCGGATGTATGCTGAATTGAGCCTTGAGAATAATGCTCTGAAGGATTTAATCTCAAAAAAGCTCTAAGGCCACCGGAACGCCGGGATGCGGTTGAGTATCTGGTGGCCGAGAGCGGTTTATCGGTCCGTCGTTCGTGCGAAGCGGTAGGGTTATCTCGGGCGGCTTGGTATAAGCCACCTGGTGACCGTTTGAAGCGGGATATCGAGGTCATAACGGTCTTGACCAGAGTGACCGCTGGGGGTTCTGGAAGTGTTATCGCAGGTTACGTCTTGACGGCTATCGATGGAATCATAAGCGGGTTTATCGAGTGTATTGTGAGTTGGGTTTGAATCACAAACGACGGACAAAGAAGCGTATACCGAACCGTCTTCGTCAGCCGCTGGATGTTCCACAAAAACCCAATGTAGTATGGGCACTGGATTTCATGAGCGATGCTTTATATGTCGGCCGTCGCTTCCGCACCCTAAACGTGCTGGACGAGGGTATTCGGGAGGCTTTAACGATTGAAGTCGATACTTCACTGCCGGCCGAACGGGTCATCCGCGTGCTGGAGCGTTTGAGTCTTTGGCGGGGGTTACCAGAAGCAATTCGTTGCGACAACGGCCCGGAACTGACCTCCCAGGTCTTTGTCGACTGGTGTCAGCGTCAGGGAATCGAGACTCGCTATATTCAGCCGGGGAAACCTAATCAGAACGCATTTATTGAACGCTTTAACCGGACTTACCGGGAGGAGGTTTTAGGCAGTTATTTGTTTGAGAGTTTGGATCAGGTACGGGAGATCACGTATCGATGACTGATTACCTACAATGAGCACCGACCTCATGATG
>Ga0272443_10001951_pt1 | contig 27878 bp, 21 predicted proteins | sample SSMAcet12_FD_193581 | JGI IMG/M metagenome (GOLD analysis project Ga0272443, IMG submission 193581) | Marine sediment archaeal communities from Little Sippewissett salt marsh, Falmouth, MA, United States - SSM-Acet-12 | ecosystem: Environmental > Aquatic > Marine > Wetlands > Sediment ... | reverse complement strand
AGAAGACAAAAACGCCGGATCGAAACCCGGCAAAACAAGAAAAAAACCACTGGACTTAACGTCCCTAACCAACTAACTTATGCTCAACAATATTCCAATTCCGGCTGAACCAATACAGTTTGATTCGGATAAGCACGATAAATCCAGAAATCTACTAGTCTATTTATATCTGAAAAATAGAACATTTATCAATGCGCGTTTGGTTAAACAAGGTTTGGCAAAGGTGGATAGAACTTTTTCTCTAACAAACAGAACTTTGCGTTCACTGGGAGCGTGATTAATGGCGAAAGAGTGGATTCTTAACTCGGCCACCAACAGATTTCAACTGAACTTCATGCGTAATGTCGGACCAACATCAGAGAGCATACTCTCTGTCAACCAAACTCAATTTCTGAATGGGAAGAATATTACTACAGGAATGTCAAACCCAAAGAACATCTTGTTGAACTTGGTCGTAAATTATACATCAAAATCACAGAAGTGCTTGCTTCTGAATTGGAAGATATCACCGAACAAGACAGCATTGATTACCTGATTAATTTAGTTATTCATAGATCCTATGATGGGTATATAACGGAGATAAAGACAGTCTATGGTCAGCTTGAACACCAGTTAGACATAGAAATCAAACCTGCACCAGACGAATGGGATCGTCTATACAATGTTGATTTCTACTCAGATGTACATGGCATGTATATAGGTTATCAAATAAAACCAGTGGCGGATGTCTCTCAGATCCCTCAGATTTTTAAGGAGAGAGGACTACAGAAAAAGACTCATGAACAATTTGAAAGAGAATTCGGTGGCAAAGTGTTCTACATATTCTCCATAACTGAGAATAAACAGAAGAAGATTCAGAATCCTGAAGTAATAACAGAAATCCAAATGGAAATTGAACGTCTGAAATCTGCTTAGTATAAGGATATTCTGAGTTTATTTTATTAACCAGGCAGAGTCCATAAATAAAGGCCGGCTTAAAAGCCGGCCTTAACTTCAACAGATCCCTCTGTTATCAGACGAAATTTCGGTATTATCCTACCATCTGTTGCGGTTGCCACCGCCGCCGCCGTAACCACCGCGACCGCCGCCGCGACCGCCGCCACCGCGACCGCCGCCGCCGCCTCTGTCCTGACGCGGACGGGCTTCGCTGACGTTCAATGTGCGGCCGCCGAATTCCTGACGATTCATGGCTTCGATGGCTTTGTTGGCTTCATCATCATTCGACATCTCGACAAAGGCAAAACCTCTCGGATCGCCGGTGTACTTATCTGTGATGATGTTGACACTGGAGACCTCGCCATACTGTTCAAATGCCTGGCGAAGATCGTCCTCTGTTGTGTCGTAAGACATGTTTCCGATGTAGATATTCATTCTACACTCCAAAAATGCGTTTATCCGAACTGAGCTTGATCCCGGCGGGATTGCGTTTGTCGAGATAAACCGGTTATAAGCGCCCTATTGCGCGCGGTCACCGTTTCTGGCTTTTTTCTGGGATCTGACTGATTAACTAAAATCGCATACCTCGACAAAAGCAGTGAGGGTAACCAAACAAATTGCTAACGTGACAAATCTACCTTAGATCGCCACAATTGTCAAGAACTTAAACGGCCTCCGCTCGCTCAAGTTCCGAATATTTACATTATTAGAATCGGCATTAATTGAACGGAAATTTACAGAAAAAACGCATAAATGGATTGTAATTCACCACATTGTAAGTGGTTATCCTATGTATGGTCGTTTCTGAAAATTTGTCTTGCCTCTGTAAAATACTGGTATTATGATGATATTAATTCCCCAACTGAATGTTCGAAATGATTTATCCATAGTCCCCCAATTTTGGGAGGTGTAACATGCGGGACCCGTAATGGGCTGTGTCAGCAGATATATTATCCAACCTAAAATCAAAAACATACCTCTCGGACAATCTTACCATGATATTCAACATGAGGGATGCAACGGAAAGGAATACCAAATGCTACGAAAACTGTTATTGGTTGCTCTACTACTCGCGATCGTCTTCCCCACTCAGATTTTCGCTGACTCACAGAATTCCAGTCAATTCGTCATAAATCTCAATCCAAAGGCACTGAACGGCAGTGAGCCGCTCGATCTCAGCGGTGCTGTTCGCGGCAGCAGTCTCGGTTCAAGCCGAATTGGTCCATTCCAGATGGGCGAGACCATCTACGATTATCAGCACAACGGTTCTATGGGGCGTCAGGTTGTGTATGATTTCGACAACAACATGGTTCACTTTGACTGGACGTGGGATAACCTCGTTGGCGAAGGTGTAGCGATCAAGTACAATGCCTACGACGGTTCCTGGGAACATGGCTCAGGTTCGACTGGTGGTCTCGTTGTCAGTTATGGTAATGGTAGCTATTATTGTAATATTGACCTTGGTGCCAACGGACGGAGCCTGATAAGCCATCACGAAGGTGTCAGCGACGATGTTTTCAGATCATGTGCCGGTATCGACATCCTCCCGCCAGCTGGTGCTTTCGGCTTTTACTGTGCGCCGTCACCGGGTGCTGATGGTGTTATCAACTGCGAAGGCTGGGAGACCGGTAACTACGAGTACAACTCAGCCTACATCTGGCCCAAAGCCGAGTTTGACATCTGCGATGGTGACGAAATCGTTCACATGATCGCTACCGAGTCTCCACCGAGTACCGCTTCAAACGACGAGATTCAGACAATCGTTTACTACAGAGGCACAGCCAATGCTACAACCGGAGTCATCACATGGCCATCCTGCGGTATGGCGGTCGATTCCGTTTATACCATCACCGCGCTGGTCAGGGAGAATCCACTGTCAGATGAAGTCGCTATCTCATGGCTCAAACCCATCTACTATAAAGATGATCCGGCTGATCCGTGTGGTCTGATTAGATGGCAGAATGATGTCATGGTCTGGAAATCAGATGACTGTGGTATGACATGGGATCGTTTTGATATCGAGAATATCACCGACTACCTCGGCAATAACGGTACAATTGAAGATGTCCCGATGGCTTATACCGACCACTCCATGCTGTATGACTCGGATGGTTACCTTCACATCGTATGGAATACTCCCCTTAATCCGGTAGATGATGGTGATGTCTGTGCGAAGGCTTATGCTACCAGGATGTGGCACTGGTCGGATGCACCGGGTAGATGTATCTCCCTCGTCTATGATGCCTCAACACCTCGTAGTACCTGCGATACCGGTGGATGGAATGTGATGACATCAAAGATGAATATCTCCGAGTGCGACGGTAATTTCTATGTCTCATTCACACGTTTTGGAGCATACACCACTCCCGATGGTGATACAAACGCTGACTGTTCAGAGGGTGGTTTTGCGAACGGTGAAATCTTCCTGACAGCCTCCACCGATGGTGGTGAGACTTGGGGTGAGGCAGTCAACCTGACCAACACTCAGAGTGATGAGTGCGCCGAAGGTGACTGCTACAGCGAGCACTGGTCGTCAATGGCGAAGTATTCAACCACTGAAGTCCATATCCAGTACATCGAGGATAAGGATGCAGGAGGATTCCCGCTGACCGAGGGGGAGGCAACCGAGAATCCGGTTATGTATCTGTCTTATGATTGTTTTACACCTGATCCGTACTGCAATGTTTCGTACAGCCCGCTCTCAATCGGTTACCCGAATCACATCGCTCCGCAGGGCGGAAGTGGATGTACGAGTGATGAGACCACTACTTTCACTCTGACTCTTCAGAACGCTGGTAACCAGAGTTCGGCTTACAGTGTAACTCCAAATGAAACCTGGATCACCCGTGTAGGCGGTGATCCTCTGTCCGGAACGATTAATGCCGGATGTTATGCCACCAAGGAGATCGAGATTCAGCTCGGTCCGATTGTAACAGAGGGTGTCTATACCAGCTCAATCGATGTTACCGTTTGCGGTGAGACAGAGACAATTCCGGTTGAACTGTATGTCTACTGTCTCTTCTATGAGCCGGAGTACGAATATCTCGAAACCTCCTGCTGGTCAGTTGGTGTCTGGAGCGTTGGCCGTGCCGGATTGAATGTAATTAATGAGCTTGGCAACATGTACTGGTACATGGAAGAGGTCGCTCTTATGTACGACGAGGGTGTTGTGGTATCGTATGATGATACCACAAACACATTCTTCTCAATGTACTATGGCTCGGATGATGATGTCGATTTTGTGGCTACCGGACCACTGGAAACAGAGATGACAGCGGATTATGAGAAAGCGACGGGTTATTTTGCCACACCGGATACCAATATCTGCGGTGTAATCGAGTACTATGCACCATACCATCCGGATTCATGCTTCATGATCGAACACGTCACAATAATGAACTGTGATGATGTTACCCATGTCGTGTCTATCGGTGAGGGTATCGATTTTGATATCCCGGATGATGACGATGGTTACGACAACCGCGCCGGTATGGATGAAACCCGGCAGATGTTCTATATGATGGGTCCGGTTGGTGCCGCATCCGAGAACTACTACGGTGGTGTGGCATTTGATCCGAATCTGATGACCATCCCCGGTGGTATGATCCTGAACAATGATACCTGGGTGTATGGCAACTCCGGTTATGAACCGGCCGAGATCGGTGGTCTGTTGAACAGAATCAGCGGATTCGATTCAACAATCGACAGTGTAACCGATAACGGCATGTTCTTCGCGATCCATCAGGAGGTCACACTTGAACCCGGTGACTCCATTGAATACTGCAAAGTTAAAACCTCGTCATTGAGTGGTCTCTATGACCTTCAGGATCTTATTGACGCCGGTTTCCAGTGGGCGGAAGATCATGAAGCCTGTGGAGATCCCGGTCCGGACTGTGACTGGGGTAATGCGGATGGAATTGATGGAATTAGCATTGATGATGTTATATATCTCATTCAGTTCATATATGCAGACGGTCCCGCTCCTGATCCTCTCTGTAATGGTGATGTCAACGGAGATTGCTTGGTCAGCCCTGAGGACATTCGCTATCTTGTAGAATGGATCTATTCGGGTGGTCCGGCACCTGTACCGAGTTGTCCATATCCTGAAGCAAAATTTGATATTGGTGAGGTTGATACCGTCGATATCATAGAATCGGGCATGACTGTAGGTTTAGGACAGAGTTTCTCTGTACCGGTCCTGGTTTCAAATGATGAGGGACTCGTTAGAATAACTCTGAATCTCTACTTCGACTACTCCGGAGATTCCGGCTTACTTGCGTTCGATGGCATTGAGTATGACGGTACTCGTCTTGGTTCAGTAGATGTGTTACCAGATCGCACTGTGAATTCAAGCGGTTTTGAAGGATCCGATGGTGGCACTCTTGAGCTGGAATTTGCAATAACCGATTATTCGGATTCTCTCGATGTGGGTTCAGGTGAGATAGCCTACCTTCAATTTACGGCGCAGGGAGAGGGCACGGTGAGTATCGACACTCTGGAAGGATGTGGATTAGTCTGGTATCCTTTCTATATAGATTTATTTGTTGGTGCTACCTATGAGCTGGGCGAGATTGAGATAATCGGTACATCATGTACAATCGAGACCGATCCGGTGTTTATCGCCAGTCCGCTGGGCACGAATCCGTTTAAGGTCCGACTACGGCAGGCAAATGGAGACACATGCCTCCAGCCATTTGGAGCTACAGTCGAGATACTTGACTATGGTTCTACCGTACTGTGCGAACTTCAGGATGAATTCCCGATCCTAAATCCGATTGATCCCGGTACTGTGGACGGTGACCTTACATTCACACTTGCAGCGGGTGGAACCCCCTCCGGCTGTACGGCAAAGGTTACGGTTGCGCGGGACCAGGTTATCGAGGTTCCGGTAGTATCTGTCGACTATGATGGTGATCTGCTTGTCGAGCCGAGTGATTTCGACTACTCGTACAGCGATCTGAATGGTGATGGAGTGGTTGATGACAATGATCTGTATATATTCTATGGATTTGTCGGAGAGGCTTGCGATTCGGATTCATGCAGTGTTAATAGTCAATCCGTTTACTTTGAGCTGATTGATGATGTTGATGATAGCGGGGATCCGAGTGCTGAAGATACAATCAATATCGTCACCGAGTATCACAACAACCTGTCGACTTTCGTGACTCTCGAGAGCTTCGATATTCTTGGTTCGGGATTCGGATTCGGCTCCACCCAGTTCAATATCTACAGCGATGCGTTTGCCGACGTTGTAATTCCACCGGGAGGAACCTACCGATTCGAAGTTGAGTACGAGATCCCGAGTGTAGGATTGGGCAGTTTGGCTTATACCGGGTCGATAAATGTCTGTTCGGATGATTTCTACGTCGAAAATGTTGTGAACATACGATCTATCTGTAACCCGTCACTTCTTACATGTTTTGAGATGCAGACAGGCATGGAGGTTGGGGCGTATGTGATGACATTCCCACCACAGGTCCCCCCCGGCTGGGCGATTACACAAGAGCCGGACAGCGGTGAATACTATGGTGTCGGTGAAATAATTACCGTTGAATTGTGTCATACAGAGGTCACAACAGCACTCGATTCACTGATATACAAATGCTATCTGTGTGATACTCCGGAATGGAGTCCTCTCTGTGTACCGATGGAATTCAAAGCGGCAATTCGATCTGACATCGGAGATGCCGACTGCAACTGTTTTGTTGACATTGATGATGTAGTGTTCCTGATCGACTACCTATTCACAAGTGGCCCGGCACCATGTGCGGAGTATATAGGAGACTGTAACGCAAACTGTTTCGTCGATATCGATGATGTCGTATATCTGATCAACTACCTGTTCCAGGGAGGTCCCGTACCAGAACCCTGCCCGGATCAGGACAAGTAACAGTTTGCAACTGTATTGCATAAGGCGGGATCGATTGATCCCGCCTTTTATATTTGTCAGAGAATTTAATTAACGGATCACGGCTTCATTGAGTTCGTTTACGATCCATTTGAATTTGCCGGTCCTGCCACGGGGTAGAGTTTCAACCCGGATCGTCTCTATTTTCATGCTCTCGCCGACTACATGGGCGAGTTTGATTCGCATCTCCTCGAATTCCGACTCGATCTCTTCCCGCTTCGCGGATTCGATAGGAATATACTTGAGTACTAATACGTCTGCCTGGGATTGATGGATCTGAAGTTCACGGATTGTTTTTGCGAATCTGACCGGGTAGGTCATGACTGCAGGCGGAATAAACCCTTTTTCGTTGCTGTAGATATAATCGCACATCCGACCGCCGATTCTGATAAACCGCGGAACATAAGGGCGCCCGCAATCCGGACACGGCGAATTACTCTTTTCGAGTACCGCATCACTCATGCGGTACCGAATAAATGGATTGACAGTGTTTATCAGATTTGTTCCGATAATTTCCCCGGTTTCGCTGTCGGTTTCAGCGAGTCCGTAATGCGGAAGGATGTGATAGTCTTGTCTGTGTTCACACCAGATTCCAAGAAGCAACCTCTCACTGCAACCATAGTGAGCCATCAACCGGGCTCGAGGGAATACACCGGCAATCGTTTCCAGCTGGCTGTCGTATAATTCTTCCGATGCTAAAAAAATGGCTTTGAAATCCGGAAAAGCCAGTGATTCCTCCCTGATAGATGATGCAAGCAGATTGATCGCGCTGGGATATCCCACCATGAAATCCGCTCCATATTTGCGTATGGCTTCAGCATACTCGCGGATGTGCTCCGGTTTCAGATGGAGGATGGAGCAACGGAGGACATTCCTATCCGGATATATCTCATATATCCTGTCAGTCTGAACCAGACCTAAAAGTTCCACACGGCGCGATTTACCCGGCTCGAAACCGACGCGGTTCCAGTTGTGGAAAATAGCGGCAAGCTCCCGCTCATCATCAACAGCAGAATGGTAAAACTGAAGCGGTGTTCCGGTCGTACCGGATGTTTGACTCATTTGGAGTGGTTCATCCGAATCCTTCTCGGAAAAAATATCGGAGTAATTGGCAGCAAACTCTATCTTTGAAAGAGTTGGAACTTTTTTTGAGAACTCATCCACGCTGGTGATCTTTACGGGTTCAATCCCGGCAAGTCGTTCACGATAAAATCTGCTGTTTGATTTTGCTTCATGGAGCAGGTTTCGAAGTAAATCCAACTGGTATTCCCGCATCTGTTCGAGTGACCATCCCTCTGATTCCTTGAACAGTGTGTACCATTTCCAGAACGATTCGCCAAGTTCCGGTGTGGGATTGACTGTGGCGTAAATTTTTCTCAGTGCATTTTTGATACGCGGATGTTTTCGCAGAAGACGTTTAAGAGTATCGTCACCGGGCATTGGATAAATCTCCTGTCAGCCTGTTTTATCAGTCATATCTGCGAATCTCAATCCCATGAAATTGGAATTGTTCGCACCGGATAATTGAAGATAGATCGAATTGTGTTCTTAATCCAGCGCAATCTCGTACAAATTGAAAGCAGGCATAGATGCAATTAACAGCGGATTCCAGTGAAAATTCCCGGACTGTGAATTTGTGTATGTTGTCTCAGTTCTGAGATTCGTTCAATCGGCGAGTGTTTTTTCAACAACCTCCAAAAGTTTGTCCCGATCTATCGGTTTTTCGAAAACCGCAAGAGGTTTCGGTACTGCAAGATGACGTCCCGGAAGACCGCTTATAACTATCACCGGAATACCGCCAAATTCCTTGTCTCTCGACATCTTTCGGTAGAGGTCCGTTCCGGTATTCTTCGGCATCTGTAGATCGAGAGTTATAAGATCGGGCTTATCCTCTTTTAGAAGCTCTAAAGCATCAACACCGTTTCTTGCTGTTATTGTCTCGAAACCGGCTTTCTTGAACAGGGTATCGAGAAACAGAATAATGTCTTCCTCGTCATCGACGATGAGTATCTTCTTAGCCATCTATTCACCTCTCCAGTTCGCAGTTGGTCTGAACATAGAAATAGTATTCTACAAATACAAGACATAATTAATCACTATCAGGTTTGCATTGAATTGTCTCATTATTAGTTAACGGGGAAAACGGCTCGAAACACTGTACCGCTGTCCCCGGAGGACTTGAATGTTATCACACCACCATGAGCTTCGCTGACTTTCTGGGCAACCAGAAGTCCAAGTCCGGTTCCTTCGCGTCCTTTGGTGGAGAAGAAATCCTCGAAAACCGTCTCGCCGACCTGTCCCGGAATGCCGGGACCGTTATCCTCGATCTCGAACACGTATCTCGCCGAATCTTCCATAGATCCACGAATAATTATATGGTGGCTGTCCTTGCCCTCTGTAGAGTCGTTAACGCATGCGTCGAATGCGTTGGTCACAAGATTTGTAAAAAGACTGTGCAGAGCGTCCGGATCGAATTTCCCAACCGGCATTGAATCCGGGATTTCCAGAGTTAGTGAAATTTCGTCCCTTTTAGCTCTTCCCTCAAAAAGCTCGTGAACATTGCGGATGATATCAATCGGATCGATCTCTTTAAATTCCATCTCACGTTCTTTTGAGCAATACAGAAGATCTTTAACGATTCTCGATACATTTTCGACATTCCGCTGTATCATTCCCCAACCCTGCTTGACAAGACCATCATCACTATCTTCCATACCCGTGTTAACGACATAGATGCCGCCCTCGAGTCCCATTAAGATATTCTTGATCCGGTGTGCCATCACCGCAATTGTCTTACCCATGTGTGTCAATTCGCGTTGTAATTTCTTGACTTCGGTTATGTCGGTCGACATCTCCATGACACCTATGATCTCACCTTTATCGTCACAGATAGGGGAGGAGTATGCTATGATATGTGCTGGAGTGCTATTCTTGCCAATAACCACTGATTCATTCCCGCGAATCTCGCCATCCTTAAATGTTTCAAGCACGTGGCAGTTAGGACACTTCCTGTCCCGACCCTTAAATATCTCATAGCAGTATTTACCCTCCGGATCACCAAATTCTTCCCGGAATCTTCGATTTGCCCTGATTATCTTGAGGTCTTTATCCTGAATCGAGATATAGCAGGGGACATTCTCGAATAGATCCTGGTATTCCCGGCGACTCTCGTCTATCTGTTCTTGAAGACGCTTGATTTCGGTGATATTGGTTGACATCTCCATCACACCCACAATCGTGCCATGCTCATCCGTAACAGGCTGTGTGTAGACAATCATCCGGGCTTCTTCACCCTCTTTCGTTATTACGGTTTCCTCGGTCGTGTGGGTTTTACCGTCCTCGAAAGTTTTGATAACAGGACAGTTCGGACAAATTTCCTTCGATCCCTTATACACGAGATGACATTTTTCACCAATGCGATTTCCGAAATCCTCACGGAAAGCCTCATTAGTACGAATTACTTCGAGATTTCGGTTTTGGATTGATAGATAACAGGGAACCTGTTGAAAAAACCTGTCGATGCCAGGATAGTCGAGTACAGCTCCTGATTGACGTACACGATTGGCGGTGAATCCTACGGCGAAGATGAGAATCGCCGCCACAACACCAAAGATTAGTGGATCGAATGCAATTGAGGCAAGAACGAGTGTGGCAGAGAGAATCAGCGCGGATGTAACAACGCCGTAAACGGTTGAAACCGACCATAGATAGGCTTTTGAAAGAAGCTTTCCATCGAATGTTGGCATTCTGTCACTCTCCCAACATCTCCTTGACTCTGGAGAGGAAATCATCCGCGTTTATCGGTTTCTCCACGAAAATCGTAGGACCTTCGAGTTTCTCTTTGTCGAAGAACTCCTGATGGGAGGTTACCCCCGAGAGTACGATTACCGGTATGACCTTAGATTCATTCTGACCGCGTATAGACTGGAAGAAATTCAAACCGCTCTTCTGCGGCATAAGGATATCGAGTGTTATAAGATCTGGATTGATATCCGGTAGTTTGCTGAGTGCATCACGCCCGTTTACTGCAATCTCTGTTTCATATCCGGCTTTTCTCAGAAGGGTCTGAAGATATATTCTCATATCCTCTTCATCATCAATTATAAGTATCTTTTTGGGCACTGTTTCATCCTCCTCCGACAGGCTCGTTTACTATTCCTCAGCGGATTCGACAATCTGTCGCGCATCGGGATGATCGATCTTCCTGAGAACATCGAGTATCTTGTCCCGCAGACGAGAATTGTCCATCAGTGATATTAGTTTTGCAATCAGTACGCCATCTGTCAGCTTCGCCAGAACTTCCTGCGCGGCTTCGGCGACTTCCTTATTCGAATATGTCAATCCCTTCGCGACATATTCGATTGCGGTTTCAGCGGCGTCTCCTCCCTTGCGGATTATTTCACCGAGTGCAACGATGGCGGACTTGCTTCCCCGAAAACGCCCCAGCGCTCGAGCGAGATTGTCGGCACCGTACTTCTCAATCAGATCGTCGACTTCCTCCGGTGAGGTTGGCGGGTCTGTATGCGACTTTTTCTCCTCGATCTCGGTGAGGTAAGCTTCATTCGCATAGTTTTCGATCGCCATTCGCCGCGCGGACATATTGTATTCCTTGTCGTGCGCGATTCGTTCGAGAATATCCCGGTCGGTTATCTTCGTGAAACAGGCTCCCATCAACTGGAAGTTCTTTCGGATTTTGATTATCCGCGCAAGCTCTTCCTGTGATTCGATTCTCTCAACCGCGGCGATTCGTGCATCTATCTCATTTCCATTGAGCGCAATATCACTCAGGATATCCTGATCGGTAATCTTCTCGACCGCTGCAATACGAACCCGTGATGAACTGTCCTCCTTGGCGATTTTTGCAAGGATAGCTGTATCATTTAGTTCTCTTACTGCCGCAAGCCGCACTTCCGGGTTTTTCGACTCGTGATTCGGACTCGAGAAAAGGCCCTGTAAGGCCATAAGATTCCGCCTCCCATTTAATGGAAATCATCCCAGTCGATGAATCCTTCTTTAACATCCGTCATGCAATTTACAATCAGTTCGACAAGTCCGCCGTAGAGGAAACCACACCGCTCGTTGGCATCGAAATATGTGATAATGTCTCTTATCTGTCCCTTGCAGTTCGAGCATGGTGCACAGACATACTTATTGACCTCTGGAGCAAGCTCCTCTTTCGAGAATGCATTCAATATCTGCGCGAATTTCTTGCGCCCGGAGATAGCCATTTTCCAGTTCGGGAAATTGTGTGACTGCATTATCGCAAATCCCGAGCCGCCGCCGCAACAGTAGTTGTGAGCCCCATGCGGGGTCATCTCTCGGAACTGCGGGCAAATCTTCCGAAGTATCCGTCTCTGAGGCTCGATAATTCCCATCGAGCGTGTGAAATTGCACGGATCGTGTGTGGTAACCGGAAATTCATTACGGCTCGGATCGATCATGACCTTTTCGTTTAGTATGAGGTCTTCCATCGTTGCCATACATGACTCACGCGGTATGTTCGATTCTCCCAGCCAGATTCTGTCTCCGATTGCCATAATAGCCTTGTGCGCGTGACCGCACTCACCCACTACAACTTTTTTCACACCCAGTTTTTTGGCAACTTCGGCGTGTTTGAGAGTAACGCGGGCATACTGGGTGTCATCATAGAACAAACCGTAATTTACGGAGTCATAACCGACCATATCGGATGAGAGAGTCCAGCTGATTCCTGCAAGTTCAAACAGGATAGCGAATGCTTCAAGGTTTTCCGGCCACGACAGGAATTCACCGGCGTTGTGAATAAGAAGGATATCCGCGCCCGGTTTGTCCATCTGGATCTTGATATCGAGACCGGTCCTGTCCTTGATATCCTCCTCGGCGAATTCCATTAGGTCCATAAGAGCCTCTGGATTCATGCCGGTCGAGGAACCTGTTTCGAGCTGTTTGACAGTACCGTCAGCGTGAAGCTCCTGCGGCGAAATCCCGAGTTCCTGACTGAATAGTTTCCGTATCTCGCGCGCGAGAAGGCCGTTATCGACACCCATCGGACAGGTCTGCGCGCATCTTCTGCAGAGTGTGCATCGGTATGAAAGCTGTGCCAGACGGGCGACGGTATTCCAGTTGAGATCAATGTCGGAACCGGTGAATTTGGCTGTAAGTTTGCCACCCGGTTTAACATACTTGTTGATTATCCGTCGAAGAAGGTCCGAGCGGAACAGGGGACGGTATGCACTCAGATTGCCGCTCGATTCGAATATCGGGCACGCTTCCTGGCACGTATTGCACTTCACGCAATTATCGAGCGAGAGCATCAGAGGCTTGAGAAATGTCCAGTTGTTCTCTTTTGAAAGTAGTTTGCGAAGTCCGACGAGGAATTTCGCAACCATCTCCTCTTTTTCCTGATCGGTTTTGGGATTGTCAATAATGATATTCATTACACCGTCAAGACTGACATTTCTTCCATTACGTTTTTTATCTGGCAGTTCCTCGATATCCGGATCAACCCAGTCTTCGTACGGGTATGGCAGCTTGGGAAGATTGGTCATGTCGATATTGACCAGCGGATCCGCTTTCCTGCCTATATCTTTAACTCTGAGTTTATCGCTGCTCATTTCTTCATCTCCTTGACCACCTCTGCCCACGTTTTCCCGGACTGAATGTGATCCGCACTCCAGGTGACCTTTTCGCTCAGGAGTTTTATAAGGCTCTGCTCAATTTTACTGCCTCGCTCGTTTGGTTCATCATTCCAGCGAACCGCATGATAGAGGAAATATTTTGCCACGAAGTGCGACATCCTCGTTATCGTGACCCACATTATCGTGAATGAGAGAAGTCCGATACCGATTCCGATGAGATTGGATGGCACCGTCGCCTGCGAGAGAGTAATTGTCTCTCCGATATATTGACGGAGTGTTGTGAATGATGGGTCTGTGGTTGCGTGTGCTATGATTACCACAACCGACATTCCCGTCATGAGGAGCAGATTGAAATAGTCGATCGGAGCATTGAATTCTCTCTGTCTCTCGTCGGTCGCTCTCCACAACAGAAGCCCGAGTGCTCCGAATGCTGTCAGGACAAGACCGGCATATCCGGTGATTGCAGTCAGGTAGTGTACGATTTGCCCGATAACTCCCGCTGAGGTACCTATCTGTATATTCAGTTGCTGAAGGATCGCGCTTCCAAACAGAAGAACAAGCCAGCCTATCAGTAGATACATTCCAAAGTGGAAGGGGAAGGATGATCCCCAGACACGGCGATTGTGCTTGAATACACCCTTGAGAAGGATAATCTCCTCGGCCATTTCTTTCAGTTCATTAAACTTATCGGATTCACGGGGTTTGGTCCACCAGTCGAGTTCTTCGAGATAAGAGCCGCCATATTCGGCTCTACCTTTTTCGTGTGGAACCGGGTAGAGTTCCCATCGCATGTGCTGAGGCGCTTTCATGTAGCGCAAGACCTTGCCAATTATCGCGAGGATAGACACCGCGACACAGGCAAGCGAAAATACCTGAAGCCACATCATAGGTCTTGAAATCTCCTTCTATTACAAATCTCTTTTTTCTATACCGGATTGCTGCCTTCGGACTTGGCATCCGCCGTAGACAGGAATTTATCCGCATCCAGAAGCTGAAGGTGAGAATACTCTTCCCGTATCTCGCCTATCTTCTTCTTGTCGATCATGTCCGCAAGGGTGTATCTATGAAGAAGTTTCTCCATCGCGTCACTGAGTATGACCCACATCATCCGCGCCTCACAAAAACTCGAGTTGAGGCAGATATCCGGATTCATGACACAATCGGTCATGGTCATCGGACCATCAACGGCTTTCACAATATCAGCAACCGTTATCTTCTCCGGAGGTCTTGTGAGATGATATCCGCCTCTCTTGCCCGACACACCGATTATTAACCCGTCATTTCTGAGCGGTATGGCAAGCTGGGCGAGGTAATTCTCCGATACTCCGGTTATCTTTGATATTTTACCGAGATGGACGAGTTGTGAATTCTTAAGCTCGCGAGCAAGCTCGATCATCATTCGCAGTCCATATCTCGCTCTCGTGGAAAATTTCATTTATATGAACCTTCTCCCGGCAGTAATACCCGACAATTATACGTATTTATTAGTAAATTGATAAGAATAATAATACAAGATGTCAAGTGAATTCTTTCACAGTATCAGCCGGGAATATGAGAGATAGAGGGTAATCTCTTCCGTAAATTACCGTATAATAGATATAAGTATATACTATTAGCCATGTTAACAGCTTAGGAGATTAGGGTTTACATATATATAGCATACATTGTCCTGTCGTCATGAATTAAAGTCGGGAGTAGATATTAATAGAGGATAGTATTTATATTGATTGCTTGTGAATCGTGGTACAAGGTAGGGGAGAATAGGTAGCATCCCAAATCCAACGCAGATGGATGATAACCCCGACATTCTTGTCTGTAGATGTTTGTTTGGATTCGAGATTGCCCGGGTTTATATTTTATCAATCAATGGCGGGGTACCCCACAATCTCTGTGTGGTTAATTTTCTATAACAGCCAATGGCTGCCGATGGCTGCCAATGGCTGCACCGGAGAGGTCAATATGATTACCAATTCGATCATCGATTTACTCATGAACCGTAAATCCATCCGCAAGTATACCGACCGCATGCCAACGGACGAAGAGATTCAGACACTCGCGCGTGCTGCGCAACAGGCGCCATTCGCCGGGCAGATGTGCAGTCTTTTGTTGAATAGGGGTGGAGAGAAAATCCCTTACCATGCTCCGCTCTATTTCACGATCTGTTTCGACATGCACAAGCTTGAAAAGATAATGGAGAAACGTGGATGGAAAACCGGATCGTGCGATCTGTCGCTTCTCTTGTTCGGTTTGCAGGATGCTGTTCTGATGGCTGGGAATTTGGTAATAGCGGCGGAGAGTCTCGGGATGGGGAGCTGTTTTATCGGTGCTGCACCGTACGATGCAAAGGAGATAATCGAGGAGTACGATCTGCCAGAGCGCGTATTCCCGATAGTCGAATTGACCGTCGGATTTCCTGCCGAGGATCCATCTCCCAGACCGCGGTACCCGATGGAGTATTTCCTGTTTGAGGACAAGTATCCAGAGTTGACCGATGACATGATCGAGCGGGCGATAAAGGTCATGGACGGCGGGTATCTTGCGCAGGATTACTACCGTGAAGCGGACTACATGGTACCGCTCGAGGATGACCGTGAGGATAAGTACAGTTTCAATAACTACAGCTGGACCGAACACATGAGCCGCAAGTGGGGACAGTGGACTCCGTCCCCGGATGGATTGATGGAGCAGCTCAAAGCCTGCGGATTCGATTTGAACAGTTGTACGAAAAAGGCGTAGGTCGAAACCCTTACGGTTTCGACATTGGCATCATGGGTAGTCCACCTTTCAGGTGGGCATGTCGGAATTCGTAGCGCAGGAGCCCCGTGCTCCTGCGTCGCGCCAAAGGCGCGGATGTTAATTGTTTGCGCCGGCAGGAACCCTTTCCTGCCGGTAACATTATGTTGGCTGTCGGGGAACATGGATAGCCCACCTTTCAGGTGGGCTTTCGTCAGGAGCGCAGGGCTCCTGACCTACGAAGAACGATCGTATCTTTTGTTACCTTTGGTCGCGTATCCCGTAGGTCGAAACCTTTACGGTTTCGACATGTCGAAAGTCAAGACTTTCGACCTACAAGAGTCGAGATAGCCCTATTCAACGCGGTCCGCTGTGAAAGTTCAATGCACGTCTCTTATCGACTTGCCTGGATTCCTGCCTCCGCGGGAAAGACAGGGTGAGCTTGGCTTGCCTGTTAAAAGCCTGTGTTCGTTCTGTGGCTGGTGTACGTCCCCGTGCACGAGCACTTCAGTTGGCGCACCAGACGGGTGGCAGAGGTAAGAAATTCCCCGTTTCTTCAAGAATCCCAAAACACTTGTCAACCAATCCGTGTTATCATATATTGCGCCGCTGGATACGTGTGTCCGTGCGAAAGTGGCGGAACTGGTAGACGCGCTGGACTTAGGATCCAGTGGCTTCGGCCGTAGGGGTTCGACTCCCCTCTTTCGCACCATTATATACCGGGAGGAGTTTTGGATTACAAATATGATATGAGCGAAGAAAAAGGCTCAAAAAAAGTCTTCAACGTCGAAATCCCCAGCGCGGAAGTCGACGAGAAATATAATGAAATGCTCAAAATGCTCCGCAAGGAAGCAAAAATTCCCGGTTTCCGTCCCGGTAAAGTCCCGCTAAATGTAATCAAATCCCGGTTCGGCAAGGATGTCCTCGGCGAGGTCGGCGAGCAGTTGATCCAGGAGTCGATGCAGAAAGCGGTCAAGGAATCCGGTATATCTCCCATATCCTCCCCGGAAATACTCGATCTAACGCTCGAAGAGGGCAAGGATCTCATCTACAAGGCATCGGTCGAGGTCGCTCCCGAAGTCAAACTCGAAAAGACCGAGGGATTCACGATCAAGAAACAGGATGAGACGATTACCGATAAGGACGTCGAGCAGGCATTCGATGCGATAACCGATATGGAGAGCACGCTCGAGGAATCGGATCAGCCCGCCGCCGAGGGGAATGTCCTGACGGTCGATCTCACCAAGATCGAAGACCCGGATAACCGTCTCCCGCAGGAAGTATTCAATGATTTCACGGTCGAGTTGTCGAAAGAGACCTCCCTGCCGGAGTTTATCGAAGTCCTGAATGGTGCGAATGTGGGTGACGAGCGCGAGGTCACGGTGACGTACCCGGAAGATTACGACGAGGAACGTCTCGCCGGAGCTACGATCAAGTTCAAGGTCACGGTCAAGATTATCAAGAAAAAAGTCCCGCCGGCGATGGACGAGAGTTTCTTCTCCAAATTCGCGCAGGATGTCAAGACTGTGGATGAATTCAAGGAGAAGCTTCGCAAGGACCTCATCGCCCGCCGCGAGAAGGAAATCCAGGAGGATATGCGCGAGCAGGTGGTGAAATCGGTCATAATGCACAACCAGTTCGAGATGCCGGAGTCTCTTTTGAAACGGTATCTTGATGATGTTGTCGAGGATTTCAAGAAGGAACAAAAAAACGAGCCGGTAGATGAGGATGAAATCCGCGAGAAATACCGCCCGCTTGGAATCCGTATGATCCGCTGGAACCTTCTGATGCATAAGATATCGGAGGAGAAGGATATCAAGGTCGAGAAGGACGATATTGATAAGTGGATCGAGTCTTTTGCCGATAGGTATAATATGGAGTTCGAGCAGGCTAAACAGATGCTCGAAGCGAGTAAGAAGGTACAGGAGGTCAAGGAGACCGTGCTCGAGGCAAAAGTCCTTAGCTACCTTCTGGATAACTCAGAAGTTGTTGATGCTTAAGACTTAATAAGGAAAGGGATTTCTATGCCGCTTGTTCCGATAGTAGTGGAATCGACAGGGCGTGGTGAGAGAGCGTACGATATATATTCGCGTCTCCTGAAGGATCGCATCATATTCATCGGAACGCCCATAGATGACAATATCGCCAATCTGGTTATCGCCCAGATGCTGTTCCTCGAAGCCGAGGATCCGGAGAAAGATATCAACCTGTATATCAACAGTCCCGGTGGAATGGTCACCGCCGGAATGGCGATCTATGACACGATGCAGTTCGTGAAACCGGATATCCAGACAATCTGTGTAGGTCTCGCCGCCAGCATGGGCGCGCTTCTTCTAACTGCGGGCGCTCAGGGCAAGCGGATGTCGCTGCCGCACTCGCGGATCATGATCCATCAGCCACTCGGCGGAGCGCAGGGCCAGGTCACCGATATCGAGATTCAGACCAAGGAATTCCTCAAACACAAGGAAACACTGAATAAGATACTCGCCAATCATACCGGCCAGCCGTTAGATAAGATCGAGAAAGATACCGACCGCAATTTCTGGATGTCAGCGGAAGAATCGAAAGAGTATGGTCTGATCGACGAGGTGTTCGAAAAAAAGACTTGATATTTCAATAGCGATTTTGTACTCTCAACTAACGGGCAGACCTCAACTATGGTTTGCCCGGTTTTTTGTGACTTCAAACGGGATGCTGCTATAATTATGGAAGAAAAACGGTGTAGTTTCTGTGGCAAGGCCGCGCAGAATGTCAGACGGATATTTTCCGGACACAATGCCTTCATCTGTGATGAGTGCGTTTCGCTCTGCTCGGATGTAATAGATGCCGAGAAAAGACGAACCGCTACCAAGAAGCCGTTCAAACTCCCCAAACCGGTGGAGATAAATGAATTTCTCGAACAGTATGTGATCGGGCAGAATAAAGCCAAACGAACTATATCTGTCGCGGTCTACAATCATTACAAGAGAGTATTCTACCCGGATGACACCGACGATATCGAGATCGAGAAGAGCAATATTCTGATGATCGGTCCGACCGGAACCGGCAAGACTCTGGTCGCGCAGACTCTTGCGCGGATGCTCTCCGTTCCGTTCTCAATAGCCGATGCCACCGTATTGACCGAGGCAGGTTATGTCGGTGAGGATGTCGAGAATATCCTCGTGCGGCTACTTCAGGCTGCGGATTACGACCTTCAGCGTGCAGAACGCGGGATCATCTACATAGACGAGATCGACAAGATCGCCCGCAAGGATGCCAATCCCTCTATCACGCGGGATGTCTCCGGCGAGGGTGTGCAGCAGGGTCTGCTGAAAATCCTCGAGGGTACCGTTGCCGCGATACCGCCGAAGGGCGGTCGCAAGCACCCGGAGCAGGCGTTTATCCAGATGAACACGAAAAATATCCTCTTCATCTGCGGTGGGGCATTCGATGGTCTCGAGAAGATTGTCTCGAGGAGAATCGGTAAACAGCAGCTCGGGTTTTCATCCAAGAAGACAGAGCTTGCGAAGAAGTCAATCGGTGAGATTCTCGAATTTACCGAACCGCAGGACATTCTGGAGTATGGACTTATTCCCGAGCTGGTGGGGCGTCTTCCTGTGGTAAGTACGCTGCATGAGTTGTCGAAAGAGGCTCTGAAGCAGATTCTTCTCGAACCGAGGAATGCGTTGACCAAGCAGTATACGAAGCTTTTCGAGATGGAAAATGTAAAGCTCGAATTCACAGATGATGCTCTCGATGCAATCGTGGAAATTGCAGAGAAGAGAAAGACCGGGGCACGCGCACTCCGCTCCGTACTCGAGGAAACCATGCTCGATGTCATGTATGATGTGCCCTCGAAGAAGAATGTCGTGAAGTGCATAATCACAGGGGAGGCGGTCAAAGAAAAGAAACCTCCAATCCTTGAAACCAAGGGGAGCAGGCGCAAAAGCGCTTAGAATATATGCAGGTCATACACAACTCCGATGAGATTGATATCCCGTCCGAACTTCCTGTTCTACCGTTACGGGATGTCGTAATTTTTCCATATATGGTATATCCTCTGCTGCTGGGACGGCAGTTCTCCATCGATGCCCTTCAGGAAGCGATGGTTAAGGAAAAACTGGTTCTTCTTGTAACACAGAGAAAACCAAATGTTGAGGAACCGGAAAAGGATGACCTCTATGCGGTCGGTACGGTTGCACGGATCCTTCAGGTAATGAAACTCCCGAACGGGATGATGAAGGTTCTGGTGGAGGGGATCACCCGTGCCCGTCTGATGGATTATATTGATAATGAGAATTTCGCGAGTGCGGAAATCGAATTGTTTAATCCTGTCGAGGGGAAAAACAGCACCGAAACCGAGGCTCTGTTGCGGCTCGCAATGGGACGTTTCGAGGAATATATCCGACTCAATCGCAGAATCCCCGATGAGGTGCTCCTGTATTTGTCGAGTACAGAGGAAACCCAGAGGCTTGCGGATACTCTCGCGGCTCATGCTCTTCTCAAGGTGAGCATAAAGCAGAAACTTCTCGAAGCCAAATATCTCCGTGCACAACTCAAGGCGCTTGCGGATATTCTGAAATCGGAAATCGAGATTCTCAAGATCGAAGAGAAGATTGATACGAATGTGAGGGAATCTCTGTCGAAGAGTCAGCGCGAATTCTATCTTCAGCACCAATTGCGAGCGATAAAGGAGGAACTCGGTCAGGCGGATGACAACCAAATTGAGGTCGAGGAGTACGAGAAAAAACTCGACAGCCTCCCTCTGACAGAACAGGCAAGAGAGAAGGCAGAGGAAGAGATTGACCGTCTTCGCAAGATGCACCCGTATTCCGCTGAAGCTACCGTTGTCAGAACATATCTCGACTGGCTTCTGGGAATGCCGTGGGGTTTTCACACAGCGGACCGAACGGAATTCAAGGAAGTCAGCGCCATACTCGATGCGGATCACTACGGTCTCGAAAAACCTAAGAAGCGGATTCTCGAGCATCTGGCGATAATCCAACTGGCGCATGAGGTGAAAGGACCGATTCTCTGTTTCGTGGGACCTCCCGGAGTCGGCAAAACATCACTTGGACGGTCCATTGCTACAGCCCTTCAGCGGAAATTCGTGCGGATGTCACTCGGCGGTGTAAGAGATGAGGCCGAGATTCGCGGTCACAGAAGAACATATATCGGATCACTTCCCGGACGGATAATACAGTCACTCAAGAAAGCCGGTTCATCGAATCCGGTATTTCTACTCGATGAGGTCGACAAGATCGGTACCGATTTCCGTGGTGATCCGGCTTCCGCGCTTCTCGAGGTTCTCGATCCGGAGCAAAACAGCACATTTGTAGATCATTTCCTTGAAGTCGAGTTCGATCTGTCGAACGTCCTGTTTCTGACTACTGCAAACACGCTTGACGGCATACCTCCGGCGCTTCTCGACAGGATGGAGATAATCCATCTGCCGGGGTATCTTGAATTCGAGAAACTCAAAATCGCGGAGAATTACCTTCTTCCCAAACTTCGCCTCGAGCTCGGATTGGAGAAGCTTCAAATAAAATTGCATGATGACGCATTCCTTCAGATCATCCGAAACTACACTCGTGAATCGGGGGTGCGTGAACTGGAGAGACAGACATCCTCAATTCTCAGGAAAATTGCCGAGAAGCATGTACTGAATAAACGTCGAAAGAAATTCTCGGTCAGAGGTCCACAGGTCAGCAAATATCTCGGTGCACCGAGATTCATAGATATGGAAATACCCCGTAAACCCGAAGTCGGTAAGGCGATCGGTCTTGCATGGACATCACATGGTGGCGAGATCCTGCCGGTGGAGGTTCTATTGATGGAGGGATCATCCAATCTCAAGCTGACCGGCAAGCTGGGGGATGTACTCAAAGAGTCCGCGAGTGCGGCATTGTCTTATATCAAGAGCAATGCGAAACAACTCAAGATCGAGAATGGCGCATTCAAGGATCGTGATGTTCACGTGCACATTCCGGAGGGTGCTGTCCCGAAGGATGGTCCGTCTGCGGGAGTGGCGCTACTGACCGCACTCATCTCCGCATATTCAGGGAGGCCGGTTCGAAATGATGTTGCAATGACCGGAGAGATTACGCTTAAGGGCGAGGTCCTTCCGGTGGGTGGACTGAACGAGAAATTCATTGCCGCGAAGAGAGCCGGTGTTCGGGAAATTGTCTGTCCGCGCAAGAACGAGAAAGATATAAAGGAATTGCCAAAACAACTCAGGGATGGACTGAAGTTTCATCTGGTACGTAATGCATCGCAGGTGCTGAAGGTTGTTTTTGACGAGAAACGGCGTCGTGCTAAAAGTAAGTGACTGTAAATTCCTCTATTCTGTTGTCGATCCTGGAAATTTCAAGGATGATCCATACCCACAGATAGCATTCGCGGGGCGATCAAATGTGGGAAAGTCGTCTCTTCTAAATAAACTGGTTGGAAGAACGAACATAGCGCGAGTCTCCAAGAGTCCGGGGAGGACACGTGCTGTCAATTTCTTTCTCGTGAATAACAAGATTCAGTTTGTGGATTTACCCGGTTATGGATATGCGAAGGTCTCGAAATCACAGCGTGAGAGCTGGGGTAAACTCATACATACATATCTTACTGAAAACAGCAGGCTTATGGGAATAGTGCATCTGGTAGACAGCCGGCATCCACCGACCGCACTCGATAAAGAACTTAACGAATGGCTTAATGTAAATGGACTTGTGTACCAGGTAGTGCTTACGAAAGCCGACAAGCTTTCGAATAATCAGCTTGCACAGAGCTTGAAGCAGGCTAAGAAGGACCTTATTCTGACAATCGGAACCGAACTCCTTCCCTTTTCGGCAAAAACCGGACAGGGCAAGGTTGAACTCCTGTCATGGATTGAATCTCGAATTCAGTAGTTACGGAGGGAGAGAATGCCAAATCGAGTTGTACTCGGAACGCAGTGGGGAGACGAAGGCAAGGGTAAAATTGTCGACATACTCTCGGAGAAATCCGACATAGTCGCTCGCTGCCAGGGCGGTGCAAACGCGGGACACACCGTCATTATAGATGGCAGGAAATTCATATTGCACCTGATACCCTCCGGTATTCTCCATGCAAGATGCTGCTGTCTGATCGGGAACGGTGTTGTACTCGATCTGGATCAGTTTTTCGAGGAAGTGGACCAGCTCCGTAGCGAGGGGGTTGATACCGACAGCCGTATGTATGTTTCCGGTCTGGCGCATCTTGTGCTTCCCTATCACAAATGGACCGAGGTATTCAACGAGGAGAGAAGGGGTAATTCAAAGATCGGTACGACCCTGCGCGGAATCGGTCCGGCATATACAGACAAGTACGCAAGATTCGGCGTTCGCGTATTTGACCTGTTTTATCCGGATAAACTGCGTGCAAAACTTAGGGCCAACTATGAGATGAAATCGGCTGTAATCGAGCGGTTTTCATCGGAACCGGATGCCGATCCGGATCATCTCGCAGGTCGTCTTCTTGAATACGGTAAACGTCTCACCAATATGGTTGTGGATGGAAGTCGTTTCCTTGTGAGTGCATATCAGAATGGCAAAAGTATGCTCTTTGAGGGTGCGCAGGGGACATTACTCGATATCGACTTCGGGACATTTCCGTATGTGACGTCCTCGAACACTACAGTCGGCGGTACAATGACCGGACTCGGGATTCCTCCGAAGTACATAGAAGAGACTTTCGGAGTTGTAAAAGCCTACACTACGCGAGTTGGCAGCGGACCGTTTCCGACAGAACTGACGGGTGACATCGGTCGGAGTATTCAGGAGAAAGGAGCTGAATTTGGAGCCACGACCGGGAGACCGAGACGGTGCGGTTGGCTCGACCTGAATTTGCTAAAGAGGTCTGTTGACATAAACGGAATCGATTATATTGCATTGACCAAGCTTGATGTACTCGATGAACTCGCGGAAATCAAAGTCTGCACCGGATATGCTCAGAATGATTCGGCGCATTCCGATGAAAAATTCACATTCACCGATCTATCTACAATCGAACCGATATACCGCACACTACCGGGATGGGAGCAGTCGACATCGGGTATTACCAATGCCGATGATCTTCCCGAGAAAGCCCGGCTGTATATCAAGTTCATCGAGGATTTTACGGGAGCCAAAATCGCCCTTATCTCAACCGGACCCGACCGCGAGGAGACAATTCTCCTTCCACCACTCAAAGCAATCGGGAGCAGTGTAACAGCATAGGAGCTTCCGCAGCTCTTCGGTTGTAGACTCTCGAACACGATACTGTTCAATAGATCGTGGGATTATCGGGAGGTGTGATTGTGATAGATCTCGGGAATATTGAATATCTTACTTTTGACTGTTACGGTACTCTCCTCGACTGGGAATCCGGTATCGTTGCTGCACTGAAACCGCTTCTTAAACATTACCAAGTAGACCTGTCCGATGAGGATGTGCTTAATCTGTACGCCGATCTGGAATCAGCGGTGGAATCCGATGATTTCATTCCGTACAAGGGTGTCCTGAGGGAGGTTGTAAGAAATGCGGGGATGAAATTCGGTTTTGTCCCGGATGACAAGAAGATAAACACGCTGGTGAACTCAATCGGATTCTGGAAACCATTCGACGACACGGTAGATTCACTAAAGAAACTCAAAGAGAAATACAAGCTGGTAGTGATATCGAATGTCGATGATGATCTGTTCGAGATAACACGGAGTAAATTGGGGGTTGAATTCGATGATGTTATTACCGCCGAACAGGTAGGGGCATACAAACCGGACGTGAAAGTTTTCGAGACCGCGATTGATCGTCTTGGTGTGCCAAAATCAAACATCCTGCACGTTGCACAGAGTCTCTACCACGACATTGCTACCGCGAACAAGCTTGGAATAGGGACAGTCTGGGTGAACCGAAGACATGATAAGAGTGGATCCGGCGCGACCCCGGTGGCTTCCGCAAATCCGGATTTTGAGGTACAGGATCTGAAATCTCTGGTGGAATTACTGGAAGTATCGTGACAACCGTTCTACAAGATCGACAGCAAGATTGTGCCATGTGTGTTTAAGTGCAAGTTCACTCCCCAGTTTGCTGATATCATCGGTTGATGACAGTCCCGTTTCCAATGCATCTATCCATTCGTTGACATCTTCAGGAACTATGCTAACAAGCCTGTCATCAAACCGTTCCAACTCATCCATGCGGGATGACACCGAAAAGACTCCCGCTGCCGCGAAATCATAGAATTTGAGAGGATTCGCACACCGGAAATATTCCGTGTAGAGATATGGCATGATTCCTATGTCAAATGCGCGCAGAACTGAGGGTATCCGCTCTTTCGTAAATTCGCCAACGAGGTGAATGTTTGGTTCCTCATTTAGTGCATCTCTTACATCCGATCCGATGACCTTGCCGGCGAAAACAAAATTCCAATCCGGTTTGGCTTGAGCGATACGTTTTATAAGATCGATATTCAACCTGTTGGATATTATCCCGGCATAACCGATGCGGGGACCCGGTATCCGGGCTATCCTTTCATTAGGACTCAGGTCTGGATCGGACAGACGCTCGCAGATTCTCCTGTCGAGACCGTTGAAAGACCGCTCGGCGTTCTTATAGTGCTTCCCGTATTTTTCAAATAACCGATTTGAGGCACAGAGAAGAAGATCAACCCTGCTTCGTCCTGCTTCTTCCAGCCTGTCGACTGTCGGTCGGTTGTTTCCGAATTTATCGGTCATGCTGTCTTTCAGTTCGAGGATGTTAAAACTCTCGGGAAAAATGTCTGCGGCGTATCCCTGTTGAGGGTAGTAATACCAGACTATCGGTTTGCTTTCTGCAACACCGGTTTTCCTCATTGCTCCGGTCAGGCTCTTTCCAAGCGCAAACTTGTTAACCGATTCAAGTGGAGGAATTGACCGCCCAATTCGTTCGTGCACAAATATCTTCGGAGAATGGAAATAGAGATTCTCCTCGGCTTGCTCCAATCGTGGTGGGGCGAATAATTCAAAGAATCTGTGCCGTCTATTCAAAATCGTAGTAAATGGACAGAGAGGTCGATTGACTGCGATCACGGTTGAATTGTGTCTGCGTACTGCTTCCGCGAGCGCAAAAACCACATTCTCCCGCATGAACAGAGACCTCTCCACTGGAAGAAAAACGAAAATCACTCTCGGGAAACGTGGCATCGTTCGAACCTCTCGACCATGTTGAATTGGTGGAAGCTACGCTGACTGCCGGAACATGTCAAGCTATTGATTGGCTGTTCCCGAACTGTTTACAATGTTCGTTGTTTAACTTATCAAAGTGTTGACATAAATCTAATGAAATGGAGGAATACATGAGATTTAAGCTTCTCGGCAAAAGCGGACTCAGGGTTTCCGAACTGTGTCTCGGAGCCATGACATTCGGGACGGCGTGGGAGATGGGCGCGGACAAGGAAGAGAGCCGCAGGGTGTTTGATACTTATGCTGAAGCAGGCGGGAATTTTATCGATACCGCCAATAAGTATCATGAGGGGGAGAGCGAGAGGATGGTTGGCGAGTTCATCAAAGCCGACCGCGAACATTTTGTGCTTGCCACCAAATACACACTCTTCATGCGGCATGGCGACCCTAATTTCTCCGGAAACCATCGGAAGAACATGGTGCAGTCGCTCGAAGCGAGCCTTAAACGCCTCGATACGGATTATATCGACCTCTACTGGTTACACGCCTGGGATTACCTGACTCCGGTGGAAGAGGTAATGCGTGCGCTGGATGATATGGTTCGTGCCGGTAAGATTCTCTATGTCGGTATCTCCGATACACCTGCATGGATCGTGTCGCGTGCGAACATGCTCGCGGAACTTAAAGGCTGGTCGCCGTTCGTGGCGCTTCAGATCGAATACAGCCTTCTCGAACGCACGGTTGAACGGGAACTTATTCCGATGGCTCGCGAGCTTGATCTTGCGGTGACACCCTGGGGTGTACTCGGAGCCGGGATGCTATCGGGTAAGTATAATGACCGAAAGAAAGAACTTCTTGAAGACAAGAACCACCGTCTCTCCGAACAGTCACCCAAGCTTGCAAAGGAGAAGAATTTCGAGATTGCTGAGGAAGTTATCAAGGTGGCGAAAGATATCGGAAAAGATCCGACGCAGGTTGCTTTAAGGTGGATCATTCAGAGAAGCGACAATATTATCCCGATTGTCGGTGCGAGAAGAGCCGAACAGCTTAAGTCGAATCTTGGGTGTCTCGATTTTGAACTGTCGGATGACATTGTTAAACGCCTCGATGATGTCAGCAAAATTGATATGGGATTTCCGCACTCATTCCTCGAAAATGACAACATACTCGATATTGTTTATTCGGGGATGCACAGAGAGATCGACAACCATCGAAAACATCCGGTTCTGTCGAGAGCAAAACGCGGAGTGTAGCGTTAAGAGAGCAAAACAGCACTTGCCGGGGAGGATTATACACCTGATTTGACAGGTGTTTAATCCTCTCGATATCTCCCTGCTTACTTTGAATCACCATAAGGTGATACCTTTTACGCTCCAATTCCCATGAATCTCCGATTTCCGTATTGACAGAATGTTCCTGCATGAGTAGTATTCTAGTGTTACGTTCCATAAGTTCATTGATTATTATGCTACCAGAGGTTTACCGGTGTATGTCCATGCAAACGGTTTAGCGCGGTCCTCATTGTATCGATTTATGTAGTACATGATTTGATTGACAA
>Ga0272443_10001949_pt1 | contig 27883 bp, 25 predicted proteins | sample SSMAcet12_FD_193581 | JGI IMG/M metagenome (GOLD analysis project Ga0272443, IMG submission 193581) | Marine sediment archaeal communities from Little Sippewissett salt marsh, Falmouth, MA, United States - SSM-Acet-12 | ecosystem: Environmental > Aquatic > Marine > Wetlands > Sediment ... | reverse complement strand
ACGAATCGCGATCCGCAGGGACGCCGGCGGGCGATCGATCTGGTCCAGTGCGCGCAGCGCGTCTTCTGCATCGGCCGGCTCGACGCCGACACCACCGGACTGATCATTTTGACCAACGATGCGGAATTGACCAACCGCTTGACGCACCCGCGGTACAAAGTGCCGAAAACCTACGTCGCCGCGGTCAAGGGCCGCGTCGATGCCAAGGCGGTGGAGCAACTGAAGAAGGGGATTTGGCTGGCCGAAGGCAAGACGGGCAAAGCGGCCGTGAAGGTGCTCAAGGCGGGCCACCAGGAATCGCTGCTCGAGATCACGATCAGCCAGGGGCTCAACCGCCAGGTGCGTCGGATGCTCGCCCACGTCGGGGTCCCGGTCAAGTCGCTCAAGCGCGTCAGCATCGGCAAGCTCAAGCTGGGACGCCTGGGTACAGGTCGGTATCGGGAACTGACGAAAGGCGAGGTCGCTTCCCTGGGAGGTGCTTCCCAGACGCAGACCAAGAGCGGTCGTTCCCGGGCCAAACCACAGGCGTCGGCCGGCCGCCGGCGGGGTTGAGGGGATGATCCCGCCTCGTTGCCTTGGGGACAACAAATCCAACAGTCTCTGTGTGGTGTCGTCCTCGCTGATCCGCGCTGACATCGTCCCGGAGGGCTGTTCGTCGTCATTCGCCTTCTCTTCCGCCGGTCTCCGCAGGGGGCTCTCAGTGGCAGGCGGAGGTCCTATATTTGGCGGTGGGTGGTCGCTCAAGGCGGGCTCCGAGCGGCTCGAACGTGCTGTCGGGCGGGGCTCATCGGTATTCCAGGGTCGCGATGGGGGGGATGATCGGCCCTTTCGTCCGGGGGAAGGGACGGGTACGCGTCCCAGGGGGGATCCGTGCGGCGATAGTGAAGTCATTGCTTCAGACGGTCGTTATTGGTATAATAAGTGTTTCGCGTCTGAGAACTTAATAGAGTCTTGAAGGAGTTGCAGTCTTGGCATGCATCCGGAAACAAGTCTTGGCAGGTGCTGACGTGATCACCCTGGATCGGGGCCCGACCCAGGAGCATTTCATAACGCTGACCCCCGAAGGCGACGAATTACCCGCCTCGCTTTTCCGCCGGGCCGGTGAGGTGGTTCACCAGATTAGCGCCCAGGTGGTCTCGGTCGAGGTGCTGGGCATGTCGGCCGTCGACCGGAAGGACTTGCCCGGCCTGATGCAGGCCGTGGACGGGTCGGGTCTGGCCGTGGGCTGGGTGGAAAACTCGCGGGCCGACAACCTCTGTGGCGTTCATATCTGGCTGCTGGCGGGCACGCCTCTGACGCGGGTGGAGCTGGGTGATGGTGTGGTGGGGAGCCTGTTTGAGAACGATTGCGGCCGGTGCTGCCGGCTGGTGGGCTTGCACCCGACGGAAGTCTCCGACACGCGTGAAAAGCAGACCAGCGAGATTTTCGAGCAGATGGAGACGGCCTTGGCCAAGGTCGACATGACGTTCGCCAACGTGTTTCGCACGTGGTTCTACAACCACGATATTCTCGACTGGTACGGCGAATTCAACAGCGTTCGGACCGGTTTCTTCCACGAGCGGAAAATCTTCGACGGACTGGTTCCCGCCAGTACCGGAATCGGTGGCGGCAACGCCATGGATGCGGCGCTGGTGGCGGGTCTCGTGGCTTTGGAGCCGCGGAATTCCGAGTTGGGCGCCTTTCGGGTGCCGTCGCCCCTGCAGTCATCGGCCCGCGATTACGGCAGTTCCTTCAGTCGAGCCGTGGAGGTGGACTGTCCGGACCACCGCCGGCTGTACGTTTCCGGGACCGCCAGTATCGACAAGGAGGGCAACACGATCTTCCTGGAGGACTGCCAGTCCCAGGTCGCCAAGACCATGGAGGTGGTTCAGGCGATTCTGGAGTCGCGCCAGATGGGCTGGGCCGACGTGACCCGGGCGCTGGCCTACTTCAAACGGGCCAAGGACGCGCCGCTGCTGGCCGCCTACCGGCAGGAGAACAACCTGACGCCGTTCCCGGTGATCGTGGCCGAAAACGACGTTTGTCGGGACGATCTGCTGTTTGAGATCGAAATCGACGCCGTGCAAGCCAAGTAGCGCCTGCTCCCAAGGCCTCTGGAACGCTGTATATCGACGTATTTCTGCGTCTATTCCCCCGCCAGGGCAGAATTTCTGCTCGGAAAAGGCACATATGGGGTTGCAAAACCATCGTGATTCGCTAGAATGCTAGTTTCCGCGCCCTGTGAGGGGTGTCGTCCACGGTACGTGCAGTGAATCGATGCAGTTGGTGATGCAGGAGTAACATATGTCGAGAGTATGTCATTTTACGGGCAAGCGAACGATCGCCGGGCGGAGCATCAGCCGGCGTGGTAAGGCCAAACGGCACGGCGGTGTGGGTAAGAAGGTCACCGGCATCACCAAGCGGAAATTCAAGCCGAACATCCAAAAGGTCCGAGCGGTCATTGACGGTAAGGTCTGCCGGATTCGGGTTTCGGCCAAGGCCATTCGCATGGGCCTGATCGAGAAGCCCCCGAAGCGCAATTACAAGCCCGCGGAAAAAGCGGCCAGCTAAGCGCAGGCTTCTCTTTGTGGTGCAACAATCAAGCGAGGCGTGGTCTGCCTCGCTTTTTTCGTAGGTGGAGTTGGCGATGCCACAGAAAATCGACGCCGAACAGGTCCGCAAGGTGGCCAAGCTGGGCCGCCTCGATCTGAGCGATGCAGAGATCGCGGAGTTCACGGGCCAACTGGGGGCCATTCTCGAATACGTCGAGAAGATGAACGAACTGGATACGGCCGAGGTCGAGCCTCTGGCGCACTGCCTGCCGATCAGCAATGTCTTCCGCGCCGATGAGGTCAAGCCCTCGCTGGGCACCGAGAAGGTGCTGGCCAACGCGCCGCAGCGGGAGACGCCGTTTTTCAAGGTGCCGAAGATCCTGGACGACAATTCGGGAGCTTGACACCGGCCAGGGGTGTGGGGGATAGCGAGAAGTCTTTGGAGGTACCGATCGTGAGCAATGCAAAATGGATTCTCCTGATTCTCGTGCTGGGGCTGTTCTGTTGGGGAGAAGACGCCGTCATGGGAGCCAACCAGAGCGCCGAAGCGCTGAACAAACAAATCGTCAAGCCGGTTACTTGTGAATACCTGCTTTCCTTGCCCAAAGGCTACGGCGAAAAGGACCAGAAGTGGCCCTTGATGTTGTTCCTGCACGGTGCGGGCGAGCGGGGCAGCGATTTGAATTTGGTTAAGAAGCACGGCCCGCCCAAGCTGATCGAGCAAGGCAAGGAGTTGCCGTTCATCGTGGTCTCGCCGCAATGCCCGACCGGGCTGTGGTGGCCCGAACTGCTCGATACGCTCAGCGCGCTGCTGGATGAGATCGAAGCGAAGTACGACGTGGACCCCAGCCGGGTCTATCTGACGGGTCTGAGCATGGGGGGCTTCGGCTCGTGGTCGCTGGCGTGCGATCAGCCCGAGCGGTTCGCCGCGATTGTGCCGATCTGTGGCGGGGGCCAGTGGTTCCTGGGTGGCCGGCTGAAAGATGTCCCCGTCTGGGCCTTTCACGGCGCCAAGGATTCGGTGGTGCCCCTCGAATTGTCCGAGAAGATGGTCGCGGCGGTCAAGCGAGCCGGTGGTGATGCGAAGCTGACAATCTACCCCGAGGCCAACCATGATTCCTGGACGGCCACCTATGATAACGAGAAGCTCTACGATTGGCTGCTGAGCCATAAGAGCAGCCGCCAAGCGAAGGCGCCTGCCGCAGGTCAGCGGGCGATGAAACTGAAGCGGCCGGTCGTCATGGAAATCGAGTATCTGCTGTCGTTGCCGAAGGGCTACGATGAGAAGGACCAGGACTGGCCCCTGATGCTGTTCCTCCACGGTGCGGGCGAGCGGGGCGACGACGTGGAGAAGGTCAAAGTGCACGGCCCGCCCAAGTTGGTGGCCCAGGGCAAGGATTTGCCGTTCGTCGTGGTCGCGCCGCAGTGCCCGCGACGCTCGTACTGGTCCAGCCCGGATCAGGTGGGCACCCTGATCGCGCTGCTCGATGAGATCGTGGAGAACTACCGCGTCGACGAGTCACGTGTCTATCTGACTGGTTTGAGCATGGGTGGCTACGGCACTTGGGCTCTGGCCTCGACGTGTCCCGAACGGTTCGCCGCGATCGCGCCGATCTGCGGCGGTGGCGAACGCCGCATGGCCCGCCGCCTGCGTGAGATGCCCATCTGGGTCTTCCACGGAGCCAAGGACGGGACCGTCCCGATCGCTCGTTCCGAAGAAATGGTCGAGGCCCTCAAGGCGGCCGGCAATGACGTGAAATTCACGGTCTATCCCGAGGCGCAGCATGACTCGTGGACGGAGACCTATGAGAACCCGAAACTCTACGATTGGCTCCTGAGCCATCGCAAGGACGGGCAGGAGAACTAGCCTAGACTATGTCAGTACCAGAACAGACAGCGATCGAACTTCGCGATGCCATCGCCGGCCGGCGGATCGGCAGCGTTGAGGCCGTCAAAGCGGTCTTCGCGCAGATCGACCGTCTGGAGCCGACGGTCGGCGCCTTCATCAGCCTCTTTCGCGATGAAGCACTGGCCCGGGCCCAAGAGGTCGATCGCCGTATCGCGGCCGGCGAAGCGGTCGGCGTCCTGGCGGGTGTGCCGGTAGCGGTCAAGGACGTGATGTGCACGAGTTCCGGTGCCACCACCTGCGGTTCGCGGATACTGGAGAACTTTCACGCCCCGTACGATGCGACCGCTATCCGCAAGCTGCTCGAAGCCGACGCGGTCCTCATCGGCAAGACGAACATGGACGAGTTCGCGATGGGTTCGAGTACGGAGAACTCGGGACTCAAGAAGACGGTGAATCCCTGGGCGACTGACCGGGTCCCGGGCGGCAGCAGTGGAGGCTCGGCCGCGGCGGTAGCAGCGCGGCTTTGCCCGGTGAGCCTGGGCTCCGATACGGGCGGGTCCATTCGTCAGCCCGCTAGCTTCTGTGGTGTGGTGGGACTCAAGCCCACCTACGGGCGCGTCTCACGGTATGGCCTGGTAGCCTACGGATCGAGCCTGGACCAGATCGGTCCGTTTGGCCGCACGGTGGCCGACGCGGCCTTGATGCTGAATGTCATCGCCGGACACGATCCGTCCGACAGCACCAGCGTCGATGAGAGTGTCGCTCCGGTGCCCGACTATCTCAGCGAACTCGATACGCCCGTCAACGGCTTGAAGCTGGGCGTCGTGCCTGCCTTCAACGCGGGGGCCGAGCCTGCGGTCCAGGCGGCGCTGAACGCGGCGATCGATGTCTATCGCCAGGCCGGCGCCGAGATCGTTGAGGTTGAGCTGCCGCACTTCGACTATGCCATCGCGGCCTACTACGTGATTGCGACGGCCGAGGCGTCGAGCAACTTGGCCCGCTACGATGGTGTGCACTATGGCCACCGAACCGCCAATCCGGCCGACTATATTGAGGTCTACTCGAAGTCGCGGGAGGAGGCGTTGGGCCAGGAGGTCAAGCGCCGCATCATGCTCGGCACCTACGCGCTGTCGAGCGGCTACTACGATGCCTACTACCTCAAGGCCTTGAAGGTTAGAAACCTGATCCGAGGCGATTTGATCCGGGCCTTCGAGCAGTGCGCTGCCATCGTCATGCCGGTCGCGCCTACGACCGCCTTCAAGATCGGCGAGAAGACGGACGACCCGCTCCAGATGTACCTCTCGGATATCTACACGATTTCCGCCAATCTGGCCGGCATCCCGGGCATCAGTATCCCGTGCGGCCTGGATGAGGACAACCTGCCCATCGGTCTGCAGGTATTGGCGCCGGCCTTCAGCGAGGCGAAGCTCCTGCGGATCGCGCGAATGTTCGAAGCCGCGACGGATTGGCATACGAAGAAACCAGCGCTGGTTGAATGAGTGGCACCATGAGCGACATATCCTACAAGGTCATTGTCGGACTGGAGATTCACGTCCAGCTCTGCACGAAGACGAAAATGTTTTGCGGTTGCGCGTTGGGCTTTGGGGAAGAGGCCAACAGCCGGGTGTGTCCGGTCTGTCTGGGGATGCCCGGTTCGCTGCCCGTGATGAACGGTCAGGCGGTCGAGTATTCCATGCTGGCGGCCATGGCCCTGAATTGCGAGGTCGCTTCGTTTACCAAGTGGGACCGCAAGAGCTACTACTACCCCGACCTGCCCAAGAACTACCAGATCAGCCAGTACGATTTGCCTCTGGGCAGCAATGGGTATATTGAGATTCCGCTGAGTGATGGGCAGAGCAAGCGCATTCGGATCATCCGTGCCCATCTGGAAGAAGACGCAGGCAAGAACCTGCACACGGCGGGCAACTACTCGCAGATCGATCTGAACCGGGCCGGTACACCGCTGCTGGAGATCGTGACCGAACCCGACATGAACAGCGCCGACGAGGTGCGAGCGCTGGCGGTCGAGTTGCAGCGGATCATGCGCTACCTGGGTGTCTCCGAAGGGGACATGCAGAAGGGCCATATGCGTTTCGAGCCCAACATCAACCTCGTCATCACGCGACCGGATGGCCAGTTCAGGACGCCCATTGTCGAGGTCAAGAACCTCAATAGCTTCCGGGCGTTGGAGCGCAGCGTCGCCTACGAGGTCGAGCGGCAACTGGACGAGTTCCTCGAGACGGGGCGGACCCTGGAGATGGGCAACAAATCCACTCGCGGCTGGAACGATGACGATCAGGTCACCGTGCTCCAACGCGAGAAGGAAGAGGCCCACGACTATCGCTATTTCCCCGATCCGGACCTGGTGCCGGTAACGACGACGCCGGAATCGTTGGAGAAGATTCGATCGCAGCTCTGCGAACTGCCTCTCCAGCGACAGAGCCGTTATGTCGCCGAGTATGGTTTGAGCGATTATGATGCGGGCGTCTTGACCGCGGAGCGTTCGACGGCCGACTTCTTCGAGCAGACGGTGACCGCCGGCGGCGATCCGAAACGGATCTGCAATCTGCTGACCCAGGTGGGCCTGAAGCTGGCCCACGAGCGGGGGGGCGATTTGTCGAGCCTGGGGATCGAGCCGGGGGCGGTGGCCGACTTGGCGCAGATGGCCGACGCCGGGACCGTCAGTGCGACGGCCGCCAGCACGATTCTCGAAGCCATGGTCGATACGGGCAAGAGCCCCGACGTGCTGGCCGAGGAGCTTAACCTGGTTCAGAAAAGTGACGCGGGCGAGTTGGAGGGCATCGTCGACCAGATATTGGCCGACAATCCGCAAGTGGTCGAGCAGATCAAGAGCGGCGACAAGAAGAGCAAGAAGGCGATGGGCTTTCTGCTGGGGCAGGTCATGCAGAAGACCAAGGGGCAGGCCAATCCGAAGGTCGTATCGGAGATCCTGGGCCGCAAGTTCAACTGATCCAAAGGAGTAACATCCATGAAACTCATCAATAGTCGTGACGTAGCCAAAGCGCAGGTCGAGATGGAAGGGGTGAAGGGGGCTCAGATTCAGTGGCTGATCGGCAAAGACGACGGCGCGCCGACTTTTGCCATGCGGCTGTTCGAACTCGAGCCCGGTGGGCACACGCCGCTGCATAGCCATCCGCACGAGCACGAGGTCTTCATTGTCGCGGGCACAGGGATCGTAAGGGACAATGGCCAGGAGCGGCCGATCGGCCCGGAAGATGCGATTCTCGTCCCGGGCGGCTGCGAGCACAACTTCGAGAACACGGGCGATTCGGTCCTGCGCTTCCTCTGTCTGATTCCCAACACGGCCTGCTAGGACGGTAGCACGCGGGGGCGTCTGCTACGCACGATCCTTACGGCTGCGAATCTTGTTCTCCGTGCCCGCCAGCAGTCTCTTGATATTGCTGCGGTGCAACAGGATGACCAGGAGGGGAATGGCCGTGGCGGCGACCACCAGCGGCCACAGGTTGGCCAGTTCCCAGTCTACTTTGGCAGTCATGGCAATCATCAGCGTGATGGGAAACGCGACCGCCGCACAGATCGAGGCCAGCGAGACGTAACGCCAGGTCAGCACGACCACGATCCATACGATTAGCGCGACCAGGCCACAGAGCGTGAAGTAGGGCCACAAACCCAAACCCATGCCCAGGCTGGTGGAGACGCCTTTTCCCCCTTTGAACTTCAAGTAGATCGGGAAGACGTGCCCGAGAATGGCTGCGACACCCACGACCAGCCACCACCCTAGAAATGGCGGTCCCACAGCACTGCTTTCCATCTCCAGCACGTGCAGGGCTACGCCTTTGGCGACGACCATGGGGACGAGGCCTTTGAGAACGTCCAGGCCGAAGCACACGTAACCCCACTGGCGGCCGCAGGCGCGGGCCAGATTCGTCGCGCCGATATTGCCCGAACCGATCGTGCGCAAGTCCTTGCCGTGCAGCCGCGCAATGATCGGACCGAACGGGATCGCGCCCACGAAGTACGCCGCAACAATCGCCGGAATGAACACGCCTGACATAGTCACCTACACCTCACATCGACTCGGTTCCAGCCCAGAGGCTATTGGTGCCGGGGCAGGTCTACCTGCGGCTAGCCTCTGGGGGCGTGGATCCGGATGATGTCATCCTTTACTTCAAACAACCAGTCGGGCTGCTTCTGCAGGACGAACTCCTTCAGCGCCGAGAGTTCCGGATAGTCATGAGTGCCGTCGAAACAGCGTGCGTCGTCGATGAGCAGGACGTGGTCATCGATGGCCTCGTGGTCAAAAACCACGGCAAGTTCCTGCATGATGGGCGTCTCCAGGGCGCCTTTGGCCGTGGCGCCTCCGGAGTAATGCGCGTCGAGCCAGAACAGGCATGGCTGGTGCGTATTCTGGAGAATGCCGGGCAGGACATTGCTGCTCTCGCCCTGGATAATGTGGACGTGTCGGTAGGGTGCGAACTTCTCTTTCGCTTTTCTGACCAGCCTATCGTCCAGCTCGATCGAGTAAACCGTCTCAAACGTGTCCAGCATGGCATAGACCATGTGTCCTGTGTAAGTGCCGGTTTCAATGAGGACTGGTGGTGCAAACCGGGCGGCATATTCAGCAACGGTTTGCTGCTTTCCGAAGTGCGGCATGGGCAACTCCGCTCCGCTTCGCTTCCAGTCGAGATAGGTCTTCTCGAAGCGTTTAGAGCGGCGTCGTCGCGCGAGCGTGCCTAGGAAGGTATGACATTCCAAAAAACCTTTGATGGTGTTCTTCACTTGACTCATGGATGACTTATCCTGCAAATCGAATTCAATCGTTAGCCGACACGCTTTCCCATGAGATATCGGCTGTTGCGTATGTGCTTGTTCTGCCAGTCATGCCACTCAACATCTTGGTGGTCTGTACTCCAGGTGCTGAAGAAATCTACGTTGTCTATGTTCGCAAATTGATTCTGATAGGCAACCAGGAAACCGTTGAACGAAGAGATCAAAGGCAGCACCTTGGCCCGTAGCTCCAGGGGGGACTCACTCAACGACCAGGTGGCCACGAACAGGGCACTTTCCGACTCCACGTGCTCGGCAACGACGTCCTCCAACTGCTCGAGCTGGGAGGCGCAGAGGATACTGTTCTCGGCGTCGCCGAAGGTCGCCGCCGAAGCGACGGGCAGGTCGATTGCTTTCAAAAAGAACTGCTGCAACGCCGAGAACGCCGGCAGGTCGAACATGATGTACCGCTGACGATAACCCAGGTTGTGAAACAAGCGGCACATACCTCCGTAGCCACCACCGAATTCGAAGATGCATTTCACCTTGTCCAGAGGCATCTTCACCATTTCTTCGAATGTCGCCCAGTGATAGGCATGATGAATGAGCGTTCCACTGCTCTCTGGGTATTGCCAGTGAGGGATCGGGTGTCCCATCGACACCTCGCGCAGCGCCGATTGCCAGCGTGTCTTCCATTCGGGGGTGTTTCTCAAATGCTTCAGCTCCGGCGTTACATAGGGGGCATCGACGACGGTCATGGCACGCCGAATGACGTCCCAACGCAGGAACTCCCGCGGATCGCTTTCCAGGACCAGCGTGGTGAAGCGAGCGACGTTGTCCGACCACTGTTCCGTCGAGCCGGAGGGAGCAGTGGACTGCTGGTTCGTCAGTTCACGCAGGCGCTCACGGAACTCGGCGATGAGTTGCTCTTCGCGCGCCGTGGGCGAAGCGAGGGGGCTGTCGTATTGGGCCGAGCGGCGCTCGTGCATGCCACGTTTGAAATTTCGTATCAGTTTCTTAAGGTTCATGCCGTACTCTGCAATGCGGGATCACGTCCGTTTGGCCAGCCGGAAGTACTCCCGGCCGACGTGCGTTCCTTCGGGCTTGTTTCTCTCAATGGCCTCTATATCGAACCGATAGCCTTTTCTGTATTCCTCGTTGAGGGTCTCGACCGTGTGCTGATCCGAACCGTCGACCGGATTGTCGATGGCGGTATTCACCCTGTTGATCTGGATCGCGCTGGCGCATAATTTCTGAAAGAACAGGTATTTCGGGAACTGGCGTTTGTGCGTCTTACACCACCTGTAGCAATATCCTTCCAGGGTGTTGGGGTTGCGGAAGGTCTCGATAGAGACGAGGAAATCCTTCAGGTGAAATACCGATCCCACAACTTTCACGAGCATTGACTCAGGTCGGAAGAGGCGCTGAAGGGTCGGGTGTTCCCGGCCCACGGCTTTCAGAATCCGCTGAACGAGAGGGGTCGAATAGACGGTGCTATTCAACTCGAAAGGATAGCGGGCGTTGCGGTTATGCGTCTGTTGCCAGTTAATTCGATAGATCGTCTGGTTCGCGCATTTGAGTTGTGTCATGCAAGGATCAGATGGTTGCAGACTCTCCGGGCTCAGGCGTAGCGAGAATCCAAAGATCTGCTCGGGGAAATCGGCAAACGCTTGATCGATCACGGCCCAATCGACCGAATCATAGTAGACAACGTCATCGGTCCCGAACAGGACATACTTGCTGTCCAGCCCATTGATGAGGTTCATGAAATCCGCGTGGAAATCCTGTTCCCTGATGACGACGCACTGCGGAAAACGCGCGAAGAGTTCGCTGTACTGCTCATCAAACAGGGCCACCTTGTACAGGATGTAGGTTTGGATGTGCTCCGGAGGCAGGTGGCGGTAGAGACTGTCCAGGTACGCCTCCAGTTGGAGCGGTCTATTCATCGTGAAGACGATATTGCTTATCATTTTGCTCACACTATTCCCACCTATGTATCATCGCCTCGCCCGGCTGGGTCCGATTGGCTTACCCAGTGGCTCGGGCGGTTTCCAGGCGGGTTCGGGGTCCGTACTGCTGTCCAGCGCCAGTGTTCGAAGCCAGGCTCCGTACAGCCTCAGATCGTACGGCCAACGCCGGATCGCACGCCGGTACAAAGCCAAGGCGGCTGATTTGGCGCCCTTGGTCCGGCGGTCCTCGGCTACGGTCCTGAAGGCGTGACTGATCCGACGCCGGGCCACTCTGGCCGGAATCACCCGCTTACCACCGAGGCTGTCGTAGAAGCGTTCCAGGGACAGGACACGCGAACAAACGACTCCTTCGGCCAGCGCGATGCTGTCTTGACCGAGCACGTGAAACGCCTCGACGTCAGGTACGAATAGAAACTGCGTCGCTAGAGACAGTCGCAGAAACGCGTCACTGTCCTCTGACGTTTTGTTCAGTCGCTCGTCGAAAAAGAAATCCTTCCAGGCCTCGGCGCGAAAGATCGCGGCTGAGGGCCAGACGAAGGCATGTCTGAAAAGGTCACAGGTAATCCACCCGCTCTTGCCGGCGGGTCGTTTGTACGATTTGGTCAGCGTGCCATCGGGGTGAACCAGCGTGATGGGGCTGTAGGCTGCCCCGAAGTCCTGTTTGCGGCCCAGTTGGGAGAGCATGACTTCCAGGTAGTCACCAGGCCAGTAGTCATCGGAATCAAGGAAGGCAAGGTAGGTTCCGTTTACCTCGGGCAAGGCAAAATTGCGTGCGCTGGCCGGGCCACCATTCTCTTTGCGAAAGTACCTGATTCTGGAGTCATCTATGGATTTAACAACGGTTTCCGTACTATCCTTCGAACCATCGTCAATCACGAGCACTTCCAGGTCACTGAGCGTCTGGGTCAGCACGCTTTCGATGGCCCTGCTGACGATATGCGCTCTATTGTAGGTCGGGATTACAATGCTTGTTTCTGGCATCAATGTGGTCGCCCGTCACCTCCGCTGTGGGACCCATGGTCAACTCAGTCAAACCGACGCGGGCCCAGGTCGTGAGGCTCGCACCAGTTTTCGGCGTGCCAAACGCAGCGGTATTTCCTATCTCAAGACCCGTTCTCCATCCGAGCCCATCACGAAATCGTTCACGGAGGCCATATCGCCAGCCCCAGGGGCCGGACACGAGGCGCCTGGGCATTTCGCTGGCAGACTACAGCCCGCCTATGATACGGAGGCAGGGTATTTCGAGAAAGGGGATGTGTCAAGCGGAAAAAGACAGCGCCGTCGGTGCCCGAGAGGGGTGCGACATGCGCTGGGGCGCAGATTGCACTTGATCCCGCGGTTGGCGGATGCTATGACACTTTCTGCATTGAGGCGCTGCTGCGGGTATGAATCCTGCGATGGCGTCAGGTGATGCGGACGCGGTGGCAGTGAGTAAACGATGTGCATGTTGTTTGGCTGATAAGTTGCAGAGGATAGAGGGGACAGGGGACGGTTTGGCGCGATCGATGGCGGACCAGCATGATAGCGGGGGGAAGACCGATCCCGGTTTCGTGACGATTCGTTCGGGCACGTGTGTTCTGCGGGTTCGTGCCGATCTTCGGCAGTGCGACCTTCTGCCTTCGCTGCCAGGGGGGGAAACGGAACTGGCCAAGCGATATGTTCTGGAGCGCGTCGGGTCGGCTCCCAGCTCCCGGGTCTTCCGATTCTCGCTCTCTCTCGACGGCACCGAGCGCGTCCTCTACTACAAGGAGTATATCGATCGATCCGTCTGGGATACGCTGAAACACATCGTACGTGCCAGTCGGGCTCGGCGCGCGTTCAGGGCGTCGCTGATGTTGGCCGCTCATGGCATCAGTGCGCCGGATATCCTGGCTTTGGGTGAGGTTCGCCAGGCCTTTGTGTGTCAGCGCTGCTTCCTCGTCACCTTCGCCGTGATGGCCTCGGAGCCTGTTTACGTCCTCCTGGGCGACGATTCCGCCCGGCTGGGGATCGAAGCACTACGCTGCAAGAGAGACCTGCTGCGCACGCTGGGGCACATGATCGGTCGGATGCACGCGCAAGGCATCATTCATGGCGACCTGCGGCCGGGGAATATCCTGGGACGCTACAACGATGGGCAATGGCAGGTCTTCTTTCTCGACAACGAACGGACGAGAAGGCTCCCATGGGTGCCGGCGCGTTGGCGTCGCAAGAATCTCGTGCAGGTGGGCATGGTGGCGGCCGGAGTGAGCCGGACCGACCGCTTCCGCTTCTGGCGAGCCTATCTGGCCGAATGTCCCGAACTGGCCCCGCGCGCGAAGCACTGGGCACGCCAGGTGCATGCCAGAACGACCGCCCGGCTGGCCAAGTACTGATACGCCAGAAGAGGCCGTCGGACGAGGGGGCAGGCAGATTCGTTGGAACGAATCGGGCGTACGGTCGAGGTGAATTTGTGCTTCTGGCCAGTGGGCATTCGTGGTAGACTATTGCCCGAAATGTCGCTGGGGTGGTGTGTTGGGTTCTGGAGGCAGCGTCAGGCAGAAGGTTGGGGTATGCTGGCAGGGAAGTGTGGATAGCAGCGTGGTAAGGAAAGAAAAGATCAAAGTTGCATTGCTTTGGAAGACTTGTACCGGCACCGTTACGTCCGTCAACGATCTGGCGGGGGCCCTGGATGGGGATCGCTTCGACGTGATCTTCATCTTTCTCAGCGGGCCCGTGACCACGCCGAAATGGATGGAGGAGGCCGGCTATAAGGTGTTCTACCTGACGCGTCGGCGGGAGATTGGCTTTCGAGGTGTCGCCGTGCTCCTGAGGCTGGCGCGTATTCTCCGAACGCACCGCGTCGACGTGCTGCACTGTCACAACCACAAGGCGAATGTCTACGGCGCCCTGGCCGGGATTCTGGCGCGGGTACCGACCGTCCTGGCCCAAGTGCACGGGTTACGCCGGGCGCGCAACACCCGTCGCAGGTTGATGAATCTCGTCGTGTTCCGCAAGGCCCGTCGGATTCTCGCTGTGGCCGATGCGGTCAAGCAAGACGTCGTGAGCAGCAACTGGTATGTCGCGCGCGAAAAGCTGTTTGTGCTGGAGAACTCGGTGGATTACGACCGATTCGCCCAACCCACGGTATCTCGCTCGGAAGCACGCCGGCAACTGGGCATTCCCGCCGACGCCGTGGTCTTCGGAACCATCGGGCGGCTGGCGCCAACCAAGGGGTTGTCCTATCTGCTCGAGGCGTTCTGTACTGTCAGGCAGGAGGTGCCTTCCGCCCATCTCGTTCTTCTCGGAGATGGACCGAGTCGCGTGGAACTCGAGCAGGCTGCGGCCCAAGGTCCGTGTCCGGAGGCGATCCACTTCCTGGGGTATCGGCCCAACATCGACCAGTTGCTCCAGGGCTTGGATGTCTTTGCGCTGTCGTCGGTCGCCGAGGGGATGCCCAGGGTGATTCTGGAGGCCATGGTGGCTGGTGTTCCTTGCGTCAGTACGAACGTCGGCGGCATTCCTGAGATGCTTGAGCGCGGTGCGGCGGGCATGTTGGTGCCGCCGCGCGATGCGGAAAAACTGGCCCGTGCGATGCTGGTCTGGGTGAACATGCCTGAACCGGAGCGCAAGGCGCGCGTTGACCGAGCCAGAGAGTACGCCCGGCGCCATTACTCCCATGATGTGCTCACGAACAGACTGGCGCAGTTGTACGAGAGCGAGTACGCGCTGCGGCAGAGTCAGAAGGGAAATCCTGACGACAGGCACTGTCGTGCCACCGCGGCGCACAAGGCCCGCGAACGCTCGCATCAGGAGCCGGCCGAATCCGGAATGGCCCACTGAGCGTGTGGTGGCCTGGCGCGTTCCCACAGAGGATACCTGTGGTTGTCTCGTGTTTACCTCCAGTCCGTGGTCTGGGTAGATCGGGAATAGAAAGGGAAAGACAACGTGCTCAAGAGTGTGCGCCGCAATACCAAGCGAAGGCTGTCATTTCTGAGAAGGCGGCTGGTCAAGCCGGCTTTGCCCCGGAACGCCGACGGGAAGGTTCTGCTCCACATCGGCTGCGGGCCCATCAAGAGCCCCGAATTCGTCAACGTGGATGCGGTACCCTACGCCCACGTGCACATTGTGACCGACGATATCGGGCAGCTATCCGAGTTTGCCAGCGGGACGGTCGATCTGGTTTACATGTGCCACATTCTCGAGCATTTCAAAAGGCCGGTGCTCAAACAGGTGCTCAACGAGATGCTTCGCATCCTCAAGCCGGGCGGGGTCCTGAGGCTGTCGGTGCCCGATTTTGACCGTCTGCTTGAGGTCTATGTCGAAGCGGGCCGCGACCCTGACGCCATCCACCTGCAACTGATGGGCGGCCAGGATTCACCCTATAATATCCACTACTCGATATTCACCGAGCGCTCAATGTCGGCTTTGCTGCGCCACACAGGATTCTCCGCCGTGCGCCCGTGGGACCCCCAAAATTGCGAACATCACGATTTCAAAGACAAGGCTTGTAGAGTGATGAAGATCAACGATGCTCGGATCGCGATCAGTCTGAATCTGGAGGCGGTCAAGTAGAGAGAGTCTGGGGGAGCCACTAGTCGTGCCGTTAATCGAGTGAGATGCGCGTCCTGATCATAACCAACAACCCGAACCGAGCCAGCTTCCGCCAGCGTATCGGTGCCTATCTGGATACTTTCGCGGCTGAAGGCATCCTCGCGGAGGTGGCCTTGCTGCCCAAGGGGTTCCTGGCGCGCCGCCGTCTGTTTCGCCAGGCAGCCGATTTCGACGGCGTATTTCTGCACAAGAAGAAATTGAACTGGCATGATGCGTGGCAATTGCGCCGCTACAGCAAGAAGATCATCTATAACTTTGACGATGCCATCATGTACAGCGACGTGCGGCCTGGGCGCTACAGTCGCGCTCATGCCGTGCCGTTCCGCAGGACGGTGCAACTGGCCGATATGGTCATTACCGGGAGTGCCTATCTCGCCGAACGCGCCAGGCCATTCAATACCAACGTTCACGTTTTGCCGCTCGGGCTCAACGTCCAGGATTATGGCCTCGATCCACTCCCTCCGAGCGATAGCACCACGCGCCTCGTCTGGATCGGCAGCGCGACCACGCTGGACTATCTCGAGCGGATCAGACCGGTTCTCGAACGTGTCGTTGCCGCCCATGACAAAGTGGTGATTCGCATCGTCGGCGATGTCTTTCCGAGCTGGAAGAATATTGTCACGGAAGAAATCCAGTGGTCACCGGAGGCTCGGCGTGTTAAGCTGGCCACCAGTGATATTGGCCTGGCACCGTTGCCTGACGACCCCTTCACCCAGGGCAAGTGCAGCTTCAAAGTCCTTGAGTACTCGGCCTCGGGGCTACCCGTGGTGGCCTCCCCGGTGGGGACCAATACCGACTACGTTCTGGAAGGGGCCACAGGCTTCCTGGTGAGGACTGAGGACGAGTGGGTCGACCGTTTGACGCGTCTGATTCATGATCCGGCCTTGCGAGCCCAGATGGGCCGGCGGGGCCGTAGTCATGCGGCCGAGCATGACGTCAGTGTGATTGGAAATCGCTTCGTGAATCTGGTGCGTGGCAGCTTGGAAGGTACGCGATAAGGACACTGCTTCCGGACAAGAGGAGATTATGTCGAATCGTTTTGGCACGTTGCTGAAGAAGGTGTTTTTGGGCAAGAGAGACAATCTGATCTCGCTGGAGGATCCGTTCGAGGTGATGCAACGGTTGCTCAGTCATTGCCAGGTTACCGGGATGCTCGATGCCGGCGCCAGTGATGGGCGCATCTCGAGACGCTTGTTGCGGCGTTTCCCGGCCGCGCAAGCGTACGCGTTCGAGCCCAATCCGCAATATGCCGAACGTTTGAGAGAATATGCCAGAATCGAGCCCCGCTTCCAGCCGCATTTCCTGGCGCTGTCCGATGAGAAAGGGCAGGCGTGCTTGAACGTGACCGCGTCACTGGGATCCACATCACTGCTGACACCCGGACAGCGCATGCAGGAGTTGTTGCCCGAAGGGGTCGCCGTGACCAATCGCGAGCAGGTGGAGATCACCACGATCGACGAGTGGGTCCGGGAGCATGGCAACCCCGGCATCGAACTGATGAAGTTCGACATTCAGGGCGCCGAACTCAAGGCCCTCAGCGGTGCCGTGCATACCTTGCAGACATCGACCCTGTTGGTGTATGCCGAGATATGGTTCAATGCGGGGTACGAGGGCGGGGCCCTGTACGGCGAGATCGACACCTTTCTGCACCAGCATGGATATGTTCTCTACGACTTCTACAAGCCCAAGTACGACAGCAAGGGCTTGCTCACCTGGGCCAACGCCATTTTCATCCACGCCGAGCGCGTGCAGCGATAACAGCGCGTCCGTGGTCGGCTGCACTCAGGTTGCATTCGCGTACGGGTGTCTGTCCAGCCAGCCGGTGCCACTCTTTTCTATCATGCGGTGAAGTCTGTCTCTGAAGATGCGATAGTCCGCCCCGGCGTAGGCGTGCAGAAAACGCAGGCGGTCGCGCAGGGGCAGGTAGCCGACGACGCGCTCGTGCAAATGGTGCAGGTTCTTCAATCGCATGTGCCGGCCGACCTGCGGACCGAAGCGCGCATCTTCATAGTCCAGCAGGAGAAAACCACCAGCGGGATCGGAGCGCCGTATCAGGATGTTGCGGGGTGACAGGTCGGTGTGCCAGATACCGCGGTCGTGCAGGTCTCGTACGAAGCGGGCCAGGGCAATGACCGTCGCACGCGGGACGCCGTGCTCGAGTGCCCAAAGATCGAAGCGCATGGCATCTTCAGCCAACTCGGTGACAATCAGTGCCGGGCCAAAGGGTCGCCGCTCGGCATAGCCCAGCATGCGCGGACAACTGACGCCGGCTTGACCGAGTCGCACCCCGTTGTGGTAGGCGCGCCGGCCCTTGGAGAGTCCCAGCATGACCCTGAACCTGGTTTGAAGCCGCTCGTCGTAGAAGAGCTTGACACACGCTGTCCGACCGCCCATCCGGACACCCAGGACTCCGGCCCGGCCCCCGAAGGAAATCTTCCATAGCTGGTCGGACGTCGGGAGTTGCCACCGGCAGCCCTCGCCGTGATAATGCGCATACGTCTTCTCCGCGGCCTCCCGCACGAAGCTCAGGTTCTGCTCTTCGGTACTGCAGACAACGATGTCACCGGCCTTCTGAAATCGCATGAATCCTCAAGAACGCTGCTTGGAACGGGCCTTGTCGCTCGGGCGAGTATATCATGCCGACGGTCGCTTTTCGAGGATGGACTCGTACAACAGGCTCAACTCACGGGCGACCCGGGCCGTAGAGATCTGTGCCCTCAGGTCGTCCTCGACAATGGCGGCCTCGGCCTTTTCGATCTGGGTCGTGCAGGTGAAATGCCTGATGGCTTGGGCCAATGCCTGAATGTTGTTGGGTGTGTCAACGACGCGCCCGTGGCGGCCATCCACGAAATGATCGATTGCCCCGTTGAAGACCGTTGTAATCACAGGTTTGCCGGCAGCCAGCGCCTCGAGAATGAAGCGGCTGGATGGGTCGTAGAACGTGGGCAGGATGCCGACCTGGCTGATGGAGAGTACGTCCTGGACGTTCTCTGCCGGCCCCAGGAAGACGATGTGTTGCTCGACGCCGAGCCGTTGCGCTAGCCGACGGTAGGGCCTCGCCTTGCCACTGCCCTGCACGAGCAGACAAGGGGGACGCTCGGTGACGCCTTGCCGGACGAGGTGCAGTGCTCTGATCAGCTCCGCCAGACCTTTGAGACGGAAATTGTGGGCGGCGAAGAGCAGGAGTACAGGGTTGGCGGTCTCGGCCAGCGCCAAGCGCCGGAAGATCTGGGACCGAAGTTGCCCGGCTGTCTCGGGGGCGGTCTGTCGGTCTGCAGCTACACCGTTGAGGATCACAGTGATACGCCGCGGGTCGGTCTGGTAGTGCCCTGCAAACTGCTCGGCGACGTAACGTGACAGGGCGGCGATCACCGGGCCCTTTGGGTTCTGGCAGAGCTTCCGTTCGGCCCGGAGAAGTTGGGTTCGGCGCCGGTTGGTGAAGGCCAGCGTTCTCTTGGTCCAGCGCCAACAGCGGTTGGGATAGCTGGCCACGTGGCGAAGCAGTGCTTCGGCATAGGCGCCTCCTCTGGGCTGGTAAACGTCCGCGAAATCCAGAGGCAGGACACTGTGGACGATATCGTAGCGATGTTCGGCCAGATGCTGCCGCAGGGCCTGGGCAAAGACCTCCAGGCTCACGCGTTTGCCCGGAACGTGGGGACACAGGACGTGCACGTTGTCTGCGTGCCCGGGTCCCTTGGCCGCCAGCAGGTCGACCTTCAGGCCGAGATCGGCCAAGGCGGCCACCACCTCGGACACGGAGCGTTCAGCCCCACCCAAGGCGACGTCAGTGCGCTCGATGATGATGGCGATTCGTCTCGGCATTCAGCCCTCGCGGCACGTTCGATCCAGGTAGGGCACGGGCACGCCGTGCTTTTTGTTGTGGCGGGCCATGCGCGTCGCCTTCTTGACAACAGCAATCAACAACGACTTGTCGGCCGGGCTCAGCGATGTGCGGCCACAGTAGGCCAGATAGAAACGCAGTCGGTCGCTGCGGGAGAAGTGGTCGCATGGTGCCGAGTAGTGTAACTGTGCGAGATCTTTGACCTTGAAGCGGCGCCGCCAAAGCGGTTTGAAGGCGCGCGCCAGGTCGATCAGGCTGAAGCGTCCGGTGGTCGAATGGAAGATATGGGAGAAGTAGAGATCGCGGTGGCAATAGCCCGTGTCATGGAAACGTGTCACGAACGCCGCCAAGCGTTGGATGAAATCACGACGCTGCCTGAGCACTTCCGGCGTGCCCGGCTCGTGAAAGCAGAGGGGCAGTTTGCGTTCCAGGGACTCGGCATCCGCGACCTCGCGGGTCATCAGGAAGCTGCGCTCTTCAAACAGGATGCCCCACGATTCTCCGCAGGCGGCAGTATGTGGGGTGCCAATGCCCTGGCTGGCCAGGTCGCATGCGGTTTCGTGTTCGATCCCAGCGAGACTCACACGTCGGCGATGTGTGAACCAGTGCCCCAGTTGCGGCAGGCGCGGTGGACGGTTGTAGCGTTTGAGATAGAGTCTGATCGGCTGCTCCTCGTGGGGGAGTGTCACCTCCAACTGGAAGCGACGGCGGTGAGCGCCGATGTTCCCCTTTGCCAGATCCCTGCCCTGGTCGAAGGCGAAGACGGTATCAAGCGACGTCAGCCCGAGTGCGGCCAGCGGGGCCTGGAATTCCCGCGCGACGAGGATGTCCCCCGACGCCTGGAGGGCTTCACGCGTGTTCTGCTTGTCGTGTTTGACCGCGGCATTTGGTGTCATCATGAATAAGGTAACAGGTCACCCCGGCCGTGACCATGGCTTTCTCTCTATGTCTCGTGGAGAAAATAGTCAGAGATCACGCCCATGAACCGGTTGTACTTGATGGCGTAGTGCGAAAGTCCTTGCTCGCCATGTCGTCTGGAATACTTTCTGTCTCTGTCGAGCAGCGCGGCACAGACGCGGTCCCACTCGGCTTCATCCATGGCCAGCACCTCTTCGATTTTCTCGCGGTAGAAATCCGCGACCGGCAGTTCCGAGTAGGCGTTGACGAACCACGGCATGATCCGGCCGATCTTCTTCAGCAAAAAGTTGTGTTCCGGATCGAAGTCCAGACAGGATTCGTCGGTGAAGTTCTTGAGTCGCTCCATCTTCTCGGCATTGATGTAGCCGCCGTCCAGGCTGATCTGGTGCGACTTGGTGCCTGGGAAGGGGAAAAAGAACGTCCAGCGGAAGCGGCCCGGCTGGGCCTGGCCCAGGAGCTTGATCGTGTCGAACACGTCCTCGCGGCCCTCGTGCGGGAAACCGACGATGATGAAGACGGAACTGTGCATGCCGTGACGGCGAACCGTGGCGATGGCCTCGACGATGCTTTCGTTGGTCATATGCCGGTTGAGAATGGATCGGCGCACGTTGGGACTGCCCGATTCGACACCGAATTTGACGATCTTGCAGTTCGCCCGGGCCAGTTCGGCCGCGCACTCGTCGTCGAAGAATCCGACGTGGGCATTGACCACGAACGGAATGTCGCAAGTCCGGCGATACGCCTGGCAGAAATCTTTAACATAGGCCTTGTCGAACGTGAAGAGGTCGTCGTCGAAGATGAACATGCGAATGTTGCGGTAGTGCTTGAGCAGGTACTCGATCTCTCCGATTATCTGCGCGACGGTGAAGCGCCTGATGTAGTTGAGACCCTTGAAGCTGCACTGGAGGTCCCGCTTGTAGGCATCGACCATCACGTGGTTGAAGCAATATGTGCAGGCAAAGGGACAGCCCCGGGATGCCATCAACCCGACCCAACCGTGCTTGGCGTCGATCATCCGCTGAAAGTCCATGCACGTGTAGTCTTTCGGTGGCAGTTCGCGCAGTTCAGGCAGAGGCCCCACGGGGTTGATATGGATCTGCCCGTCGCGGGCGTAGGCCAGGTTGGGCAGAGACGTAACGTCTGCGCGGCGCTCGAGCGTCTCGATGAATTCCAGGAAGGCATGCTCGCATTCACCGCGAAACGCGTAATCAAACAACCCGGTCTTGAGTACTTCCTCGACGCTCATCAAGGTGTGGATACCACCGATGACAAAGGGGATGGTGAAACGTGTCCGGGCCCAGCGTGCGAGTCTCTGTGTATAAGCCCACTGATTGGTCACTACGGAAAAGGCCAGCACGTCGGGCCGTTCGCCGGCAATGCGTTCGAGGAACTCGGTTTCCGTAGGCAGAGGGGCGAGGTCTTCACAGAGTTGCCAGAACGTCACCTCATGGCCGGCCTGCTGCAAAATGGCAGCCATGTGGGCGACGCCGTAGTTGAAACCGAGTTGGGAGTCCGCCGAGGGGTATATGAAGAACACTTTCATGGCCGCTGAAGGGCTCTGGTCCTCGTGACCGGGCCTGCCTCCTACTGGTCAACGCGTTTTTGCATTTGCTGGGCTCGACGGTTCTTCTTGCGGATCTCATGGATGCGCTGCTGGGGATGGCGCAGCGTGCGATTGGCTCGTTCCTGCATGATTCGGGCGATGATCTCATCGATGTCGACGTGCTGTGGGTCCGCCAGTGTGTTGACATGCACGATCCGGCACTCGGTGTCGCCACACGCGCTCCAGCGGCGGACGAAGTTCATGTTGTTGCTGCCCGCGAACACCGTCAGCGTCGGGGTCTTAACGGCCGCGGCCAGATGCTGGCAGGCGGAATCGTAGCCGATGTATTCGTCGCTGTGGGCGATCAGGGCGGCCATTTCCGCGATGTGACATTCGACGGCGATGACCCCGTGTGAGAGTTCCGGGAAGTTCGCATCCGCGAAACGGGTTTCGAGGCCTGCCAGCCCGCAGTGACGCACATCCGCCATTAGCTGCCAGCAGCGCTGCGTTTCATCGGCGCCGAAGCCGCGGTCAAGGATCACAACAGTTTCCGGAACGGCCGCGAGTGCTCGCAGCAGACGCTTTTCGAATTCCAGACTCACCCGCTTGCGCGGGTTTTGTCCGACCCCCAGATTCACCGTGACGATCTGGCGGGCGCCGCAGGCCCGCAGCAAATCCATCCGCGTCCGCGCCGCATCCATGAGCGTTGCCGGGACCCAGACGGTCGGATAACAGAAGTCACTGATGCCGAACACGGCGTCCATCCAATCGTTCGCCAGCTCGGCCATGCAGCGTCCGGTGGCCAATTGCGTGTGATTGCGCGTATTGAAGAAGAGGCAGTTGTCGGCGTGCAGGAGAGGCAGAATCCCGAGCTGGGTGATGCGCGAATCTGGATCGACGACCAAAATCTCTTCCTCGCCCGCTTCGGGCATTTCTTCCCGGAGGATCCCCAGCATGGCGTGCCAACTGGCGAAGCGCTCGAACAGTCCGCCGCGCCGGGCGTAATTCAACTCGCGGAGGCGGACCTGCGAATTGCCCTCGAACAGGCTGCGCAGCTTACTATTGCCGATCAGGACGATCTCTGCTTGGGGAAAGAGCTTTTGCAGCCGCTGGACCATGACGCTCAGGATGGCCACGTCGGCCCCGATGGTGACGCGCGACAGGAGGATGATGCGTGCCGGAGCCTGTTTCGGGTCGTGGCGGTATTGTCGGCTGTGGGTCGAGATGGCCCGTAGGTGAAGATGGTCCGAAGAGGTCAGGCCAAAATCAGCCAGGGCCCGATCCAATTCCCGTCCGGCCGGTAGGCCGCGGCAGAAGGAGATCACCTGGCACATGAGGCGACTGTACAGTTCGATGGGCAACTCTTCGAAATCATCGCAGAGCTTTTCGACGACCAGGGCGAACAATGCCGACGAAGCAATGTTGTCCAGATCGGGCTTGCCATGGAAGGTCGCCATCTCACAGAGCAGATCGATATAGGCCGGCTCGTAGAGGCCACGCTGAAAGCAACGGTCCGTGAAGGAAAAGGCCATCTGTCGCGCGAGCTGATGCAAGGCGTCCGCATCCACTTTGCTCTCGCGCAGCTTATGCCATCGTTGTCGGTAGGCTGCTGGTTCCATACTAGACACACGTATTCAAAAGGGCTTCCGCCGCGGCGAAGACCTCACCGGGCGTGATTTCTCTCATGCACTTGTGATGCTGCAAGGGGCAGATCTTTTTGTGGCAGGGCGAGCAAGGCAATTCTTTCCGTACGACGATGGTGTGTTCCAGGTTCGAAGCGGTGAACCGCGGATCGGTCGGGCCCATGATGACCACCGTCGGGACGTCAAAGGCTACGGCGTAATGCCGGGGCCCTGTGTCGTTGGTAATCATGAGATTGCAGCGTTGGACGAGAGGTTTGAGTGACTCCAAGTCGACGCCTTTGTCGCGCAGATCGATCAGATGGGCTTTGGCGCGATCCTGGATCGTCTGCACGATAGCCTCTTCTCCTGGACCCGAGAAGATAACGACCTTGGTGCCCAGATGTTCCTTGCACTGGTCGGCCAGTTCGGCGAAGTACTCGGCCGGCCAGCACTTGGACGCTCCGAAGCTGGCGCCCGGGTTCAAGCCGATGACGAAGTCGCTTTCATCAATGCCGCATCGTTGCAGGAGCATTTCGCCACGCTGGCGCAACGCTTCACCGATGAACAGCTTCGGTTTGACGACCGCAGGAATCTCCAGGTTCAGAAAGCGACAGACCTCCAGATAGTAGTCCACCATGGGAATGGGGACGATTCCCTGCGCGTTGCGGGGGACGGCAGGGCCGCCCGCCAGCAGGGGGCCACGCCATTCGCGGCGGTAGCCGTAGACGGTTTTGACACCGCTGAGTTTCATGGTCAGGGCCGATCGCAACGAGTTCGTCAGCAGGATCGCGGCATCCGGACGACATGCGCGCAGTTGGCGGCGCATCTGGCAGAAACCGGACCAGGTCTTGTCGTTGGCGTCGACGAAACCGTCGATCCATGGGCTGTCCCGCAAGATTCCCTGGGCGCTCTCCTTGAGCATCGCGATGATCCTGGTTTGAGGCAGGTTGAGCCGCAGGCACTCAAAAACCGGTGTTGCCATCGCGATGTCTCCCACCCAAGTGGGACAGCGGACGACGAGTGCTTCAATGTGGGCCAAATCTAATGTCATGGTTATGGTCTCAGGGCTTCGGCCTGGCAGCGACCGCTCTTCGGTTTCCAGGGCCTCGGTCCTGTGGTCAGTCTATCGTTTGAATGTCGAATACGTCTGTCGCTTCCGCGCTGCAAAGATCAGCGACGACCCTGCATGATGTAAAACGTCAGTGCCATCGTTTGCAGCACGACGCCAAACCCCAGCGCCGTGTGCGTCGCGGTGATCTGCCCATCGGACCGCATGTACGACCACAGCGCCATCAAGAGGCAGAATACGACGAAGACCTGCACGATCCCGGCCAACAGCCGCATGATGGAGAACTCGGCGAACATTTCGCTCTTCTCCATGCGTTTGAGCTGTTCGAGGATCTCGGCCAGCAGACGAGGGGTGTCCTGATCGTCCAGCCCCTGGTCGTGTGCCTCCGGCGCTGACTCCGCCTGGACCGGTTCGATCCTTAATTCTTCGGCCTCGATCGCGGTCACGGAATACTCTTGATCTGCGGCCGACTCCACCTCGACATCGGCGTCTTCGGTCGATACATCCTCCTGCTCGGAGCGATGAAACTTCTTAATCATATTGGCGGCCTCTCTAATATTGACGGCCACATAGTCGGGTCCGTCCGTTCCGGTCTCTTCCTGGTCGGCCGATCGGAGCAGGATAGTCCGACATCCGGCTCGGCGTCCGGCCTCGATATCACGCGGACTGTCTCCGATCACCCAGGAACGCGTCAGGTCGATCTCCATCTCTTCGGCGGCCGCCAGCAGCATACCCGGGGCGGGCTTGCGCCAGTCGCTATCCTGACGGTACTTCGGAATCACCCCTTCGGGATGATAAGGGCAGTAATAGATTCCATCCAAGGCCGCACCCTTGCGGGCGAGCAGTTCGCCCAGGCGGTCGTGAATCCGCCCGAGCATCTCTTCGGAGACGATCCCGCGGGCCACACCCGATTGATTGGTCACGACGATGGCACGATAGTCGAGAAGCTTCAACTCCTTCAAGGCCTCGGCGGCCCCGTCCAACAGCTTCACCTGGTCGGGGTGGTTCAGGTAGCCCGGGTCCTCAATGAGGGTTCCGTCTCGATCGAAAAATACGGCTGCGTTTGCCATAGTATCCTGCAAAAAGACCGGATTACTCCGTGAAACTCCGTTCGACAAGGTCGCATACAATATGGTAGCCCAACTGGTGGATCTCCTGGCTCCGCGCGGTCGCCGTGGCTTCGGCGCACAAACAGAGATCCGCTTGTGCCTCCAGGGCGCTGTTGGCCCGCCCCGTATACGCGATGATGCGGGCCCCTTTGCGTTTGGCGACATCCACGGCCTTCAGCACGTTGGGCGAAGTGCCGCTGGTGGAAAAAGCCCACAAGACATCGCCCGGTTTGACCAGGGCCTCGGCCTGCCGGGCGAAGACGCTGTCATAATCGTAGTCGTTACCGATGCAGGTCAACACGGAACTGTCGGTCGACAGCGCGATCGCGGGCAGGGGCCGTCGCTCGGTCTGGAAGCGCCCGATGAACTCACCGGCCACGTGCTGGGCGTCGGCCGCCGAGCCTCCGTTGCCGCACAAGTACAAGGTCCCGCCCGCTCTGAGGCTCTTGACGATCAACTCGGCGATTCCCGTAAGGATGCCGACGGCCGTCTGCTCGAACTGCGCGACCATGGTCTTGTGGGTATCGATGATCCTCTCAATGACGTTTTCCGCGGTCTCGCTCATTGTGCCTTTGCCTGCAACGTTTTGATCTTCTCGATGGTGGCCGTGGAGCTCTTGCCCTTGACCAGCGGGGCCACCACGACCCGACCGCCGTAGGATTCCACGAACTCCCAGCCGACGACGCCTTCCTTACCGTAGTCGCCCCCTTTGACGAGCACGTCCGGACGGATCTTCTTGACCAGTTCCAGGACGCTGGGATCGTCAAAGACGGTGATGAAGTCGACCGCTTCCAGACTGCTGAGCACGTCGGCTCGATCTTGCTGATTGTTGACGGGCCGTCCCGGGCCTTTCAGCGTTCGGACAGAGTCGTCGCTGTTGAGACCCACCACCACGATGTCTCCCTGGGCCCGGCACGACTCGAGGTATTCGATGTGCCCTCGATGAATCACGTCGAAGCAGCCATTGGTGAAAACGATCGTCTGCCCTCGATCCCGCCGCCAAGTGAGTTCGTCCAGCAGGGCGTCAAGAGATCGCACTTTGGCATTTCGACGGCCATACAGTTTGGCGATCTCGTGGACCATCTCCGACCGGGTCACGGTGGCGGCTCCGAACTTCTCGACCTCAATGCCGCCGGCGATATTGGCCAGGTGAACGGCGGTCAGATAATCGCTGTCGGCGGCCAGACTCACGGCCAGCGTCGCCAGGACGACGTCGCCGGCACCGGTCACGTCGTAGACCGAACGCGGCTTGATGGGCAGCAGTTCGCTCGTCTCTCTCGTCGCCAGATAGGCTCCCTCTTTGTCCAGGGTAAGCACGACCGCTTCGAGCATCAGGTCCTTGAGCAGATGCTCGGCCGCCCGGGCGGCATCGGAGGCGGTGCGGATCTCATAACAGACTGCCCCAGAGGCCTCGTGGCGGTTGGGCGTCAGTACCGTGGCGCCGCTGTACTTGACGTAATCGCTGCTCGGGGTCGGATCCACCAGGATGCGCTTACCCGCCTCGTTGGCCAGTCGGATCATCTGTTGGCACACCAAGTCCGTGAGAAGCCCCTTGTTGTAGTCCTGGAGGCAGACGATGTCGGCCCCAGGCAGCAGTTCTCGGTAAAGGCGTAGCATCTGCTCGCCGGTCTCGATCGACAGCGGTTCAGTCACCTCGCGGTCGATACGCATCAACTGTTGCTTGTGGCGGTGCTGGGCCAGTCCGATGAGTCGCTGCTTGGTGACGGTGGGGCGGTCGGGTAGCCGGTGCAGCGTTGAGACGTCAACTCCCTGGTTGGTCAATGCCTCGACGAGGATCTGTCCGTCGGCGTCATCCCCCACGGCACCGATACAGACCGGTGCCGCCCCCAGGGCGGCCAGATCCGCGGCCACGGAGGCGGCGCCTCCACAGCGATGTTCCGTGGCCGTGACGTTCAAGACGGGGACAGGCGCCTCGGGGCTGATCCGCACGGCGTCGCCGTAGACGTAGACGTCGAGCATGAAATCGCCGACTACGAGTACCTTCGGTGCTCCCAGATTGCCTATCGTCTTCAACAGTTGGTTGTACATCTCTGCAAGCCAAGCTTTCACATTCGCCTGTGGAATTTCTACAAGTTCGGTATTGTACCGG
>Ga0272443_10001948_pt1 | contig 27891 bp, 27 predicted proteins | sample SSMAcet12_FD_193581 | JGI IMG/M metagenome (GOLD analysis project Ga0272443, IMG submission 193581) | Marine sediment archaeal communities from Little Sippewissett salt marsh, Falmouth, MA, United States - SSM-Acet-12 | ecosystem: Environmental > Aquatic > Marine > Wetlands > Sediment ... | reverse complement strand
AAATCAATCTCAACAATTATTCTGATTTTCTTATCAGTGTGAAAGTTACTTTTCTTGTATTCACATTGCTGTGTATTGTTGGTATATTTGCATCTATTGTTCGGGGTGTTCTTAAAAAGGATAAGAGTATTGTAGAATTTAGGTAAATTATTTTATCTCGTGAATTATTATCATAGATGTTTTAAAATCATAAAATTGTAGATTAAATTAATAAATAGAAATAGAGAAATAGTACATTATTATTTCATATTCCCAAATAGAGAACAAATTATCTCTAAATTATTAATCTAATAAAACCAATTAAAAAAATAAAATAATCTACAAAGGGGATAGGTTATTCTGTATTTGTAAATGAACATGTTCAATTTAAGGAGGGAATTAAATGAAAGGAAAAGCGACAGTTCTTTGTGAAAATTGTGTATTTAGAAATGCTGGTGCAATTGCAGAACATGGTTGGTCGGTTTATATTGAAAGTAATCAAGGTAATTTTTTGTTTGATACCGGACAGGGTCTTGGAATTATTAATAATGCACGACATTTCAATAAAGATTTATCAAGTATTCAGGGAATCATGATAAGTCATCATCACTATGACCATACCGGTGGACTTTTAGATGTTCTAGAACAGACCGGTCGGGTTGATGTATATGCTCATCCTCAACTTTTTAAAAACAGTTATGCTTTAGAAGAGGGAAGAGAGAGGAATCTTGGCATTCCTTTCCGCCGGGAAATTTTAGAGAGTAAAGGTGCAAATTTTATATTTAATACTGGTTTAAAGGAAATTGTTCCGGGTATGATGCTGAGCGGGGAGATTCCCCGATTAACCGAATATGAAAAAGGCAGTAAAGAACTTTTATTGAAATCAGAAGCAGATTTTATTCAGGACTTTATCATTGATGACCAAACATTGTTTATCAATACCAAAAAAGGATTAGTGATAATTTTGGGTTGCTCCCATTCAGGGATTATAAATATCATCAATTACATTATAAAAAAAACTGGTCAGGCCCATATTCGGAGTATTATCGGAGGAACACATTTAGGTCCAGCAGACGAAAAAGTTAAGGAAAAGACCATTAAAGCATTAAAAAAATATGATATAGATAAAATCGGTGTTTCCCATTGTACAGGCCTATCGACATCAATGCGTTTATACCGAGAATTTGGCGAACGTTTCTTTTTCTGCAATGTAGGAACAGCTATTGAAATATAAATTTATGGGTAATGCATAAGTTTTTTTTCCAGTTTTTCTGGATCTGAATTATTAACAAAGACTTTAATTGCTCATTATTTAAAAATATTGATAAAATGCATCATTTGTTTTCCGGTATAAAAATAAAATGGATTTGTGATGTAGTTTGGAATCATAAAACTCATTTAAGAAAATAAAATATTTAAAAAAAGGGTTTCTTGTATTTTTAGCGTATTAAAAATATATGGAACTGAAAATATATAATGCGATTACCGATATGATTCATCAGAAGATAATTAAAAAAACGATAGAATATATTGGGAAAATATTTCCATAGTATTTGTACAAGAACAATCATTATATCATGTAATTATTTTCTTAGTAGTGGCCAGAGCAAGAAATGTTGTTATTATTTTGCACTGGTCTTTTTTATTCTCAAAATTATTATTTTTGGTTTTTATTTAGCTTTTTTACACTATTATCATTTGTAGTGAGGCAAACAATCTTTAAAATATAAAATAAAAAAAGAAATAGTAATCATAAATATAAATATTTCTATCTACTTAATTCAATCAATAACTGTCAATCATTAAGTTTAATAAAGGAGGTGGTTGATATCTATAACCGGTTTATTTTAATATTAGGAGGATGTTAAAATGAAAAAATTAATACTGGTTTGTTTGCTACTGATTGTAGTTTTAATTTTTAATGGTTGCTTAATGGCTCCTGCTCAGCTGGATATCGTAGACACCGCTATACAAAATGGAGGTTTTACTACGCTTGTAACTGCTCTGACAGAAGCCAATCTTGTGGATACGCTTAGAGGAGCTGGTCCCTTTACTGTATTTGCACCGGATGATGCTGCTTTTGCTAAAATTGATGCTACAACACTCAATAATTTAATTGCTGATGTTCCAAATTTAACAAAAGTGCTACTTTTCCATGTGGTTAGCGGTAAATTGATGGCAGCAGATGTAGTAGGAGAAACTGAATTGACTTCGGTTGAGGGAAGTGCATTAGCCATTGTTGTCGTTGATAGTACTGTGACAATTGATGTTGCTACAGTTACTTCAACAGATATCGAGTGCAGCAATGGAGTCATTCATGTCATCGATACAGTCATGATTCCACCAACTGTTGCACTGTAATCTTGATTTTACAGGGAAAGTTATAAAAACTTTCCCTGTTTTTTTTACTTGAAAACAATTTAACCTCAGAAAGCTTCGAAGAAAATATTCTATGGAGAAATATAAGACGGAAAAAGATTTGATTAAAATTTATGCTCGTTTAAAAAAAATACTCAAAAAATATGAAGATCCTCTTGTTGCAAAATTCGATTTAGATAGTAAGTACGACCTTTGGTCTATTAAAGATGTGGTGATTGCGGGGAGAAAACGGAAAGAAGTTTCTTTTGCTACGATTATCATTCAAAGTACATATGTCGGATTTTATTACATGCCAATCTATACAGACACTCAATTAGGAAAAGTATTTAAACCTGAACTTTTAAATTTATTAAAAGGCAAATCATGTTTTCATATTAAAGCATTAAATGAATCTTTAGAGCAACAGATTGATGAAGCATTGAAGATTGGATATAAGCTGTACAAAAAAAGAGGTTGGATTTAACAAATGTTAACCTTATTTTTATACTGAAAATACTAAAAATAGATTTCCTAAAAAATGTTGCGAAATATATTTCCTTAATGCCCTTCGACTTGAAATTTTGACAATACATGCTATTATATTGTCTATATGATTTATAAGCCTCATAGAGGGATGAATCATTTCATAAAGTTAAAGGGATTTTTATGTATAAAATTGAAAAAAAATATGATGTCATTGTCATCGGTGCCGGACATGCCGGATGTGAAGCAGCTTTTGCTTCTGCACGTTTAGGATGTAAGACACTGATGATTACTTTAAATCTGGACAACATTGCTTTTATGCCCTGCAATCCTTCCATCGGTGGTCCAGCGAAAAGTCATCTAGTAAGAGAAATTGATGCTTTAGGAGGACAAATCGCTAGGAATGCTGATCAAACTGCCATACAAATTCGTCAATTAAATACCAGCAGAGGTCCTGCTGTTCGTTCTATCAGGGTACAATCGGATAAAGCATTATATCAGAAAGAGATGTTGAAGAATGTTCAAGATCAAACCAATCTTGATATTAAAGAAGCCATGGTCGATGAAGTTATCATACTAGATGGCTGTGTCCAGGGAATTAAAATACAGACTGGTATCATTTTTTTAGCCCAAGCAGTTATTTTAGCAACCGGAACTTTTTTAGATGGAAAGATAATTATTGGAGATGTTCAATATTCTGGTGGACCTAATGGAATGAAATCATCGACTCAACTATCCGATCATTTAAAAAAATTAGGTCTTGACATATTCCGTTTTAAAACCGGAACACCTTGTAGAATTGACAGGAAAAGCGTTGATTTTTCAAGATTGACCGAGCAGAAGGGCGATGCAACCCATTTAGCATTTTCCTATGAATATCAAAAAGGTCTTTCTGAAAATATTTCCTGTTGGTTAACCCGTACGAATGAAACTACCCATCAAATTATTAGAGATAATCTTCACCGGGCACCACTTTATTCAGGAGTTATTAAAGGAACAGGACCACGATATTGTCCGTCGATTGAAGTGAAAATAGTGGAGTATCCTGACCGTTCATCTCATCATATTTTTATTGAACCGGAAGGGATCGCTACTGATGAAATGTATGTGAATGGGCTTTCTACAAGTCTACCTGAAGACGTACAATTGGAAATGCTTCATTCCATTCAGGGATTAGAACAGGCAAAAATTTTAAGAACCGGTTATGCTATTGAATATGATTGCATAAATCCTACTCAATTAAAACCAACCCTGGAAACAAAATTGTTCTCCGGATTATATTCAGCTGGGCAGATTAATGGAAGTTCCGGATATGAAGAAGCGGCTGCACAGGGATTGATTGCAGGTATTAATGCTGCACTGAAGGTTAAAAATGAAAGGTCATTTATCTTAAAACGTTCTGAAGCATATATCGGAGTGCTAATCGATGACCTGGTAACCAAGGGAATTGATGAGCCGTATCGTCTTATGACTTCAAGAGCTGAATACAGGTTATTATTAAGAGAAAATAATGCTGATTTACGATTATCAAAAAAAGCCAGGCAAATTGGATTAATCTCGGAAAAGAGATATCAAACAGTTCTATTAAAACAAGAATCAGTTGTCCAGGAATTGAAACGTTTAAAATCATGCAGTATTGACATTAATTTACCGAAGATAAAGAATTGGGCTTTTCAAAAAGGATTGAACTTGACAAAAAATGGTCTTCTAGCAATTAATTTGTTAAAAAGACCGGAAGTGACCTATCAGGATTTGATTGAAATAGATTGTGGTAACCGGGATTTAGACAATGAAGTAAAAATGGAAATTGAAATTCAGGTAAAATATGAGGGTTATATTAGGAGGCAAAAAACGAAAGCTGCAAGATTTTTGAGAATGGAAAGAATGTTGATTCCGGAAAATTTTGATTTTACACAGATCAGAGGGATTAGAAATGAATCCCGTGAAAAGTTAATTAGAATTCAACCTAAATCAATTGGCCAGGCATCAAGAATTTCCGGTATTTCCCAAGAAGATATCTGGAAAGTGATTTTTTATATTGAAAACAGTAAAAAACAATCATCCGGAGATAGAATTGAAAGAAAGATATAATGTCTACTCTCAATACCTAAAAAGAAAATATGGGGAAAAAGTTTATAAATTACCTCTTTTTACTGTACGCACTTGTCCGAATCGTGATGGAACACTTGGAAGAGGTGGATGTGATTTTTGCGATGAAATGGGTTCCGGATTTAATTGTCTTTATAATGACATATCAATTTCTGAACAAATTAAAAAAAACAAAGAATTTGTAAAAAAAAGATACAAAGCTAATCTTTTTATCGCCTATTTTCAAGCTTTTTCGAATACTTATCAACCTTTACAAGAATTTAAAAAAAATGTCTTACAGGTTTTAGAAGAGAAAGATATTGTAGAAATTGCTATATCGACCCGACCGGACTGTATTAATGACCACTATCTGGATTTTTTACTAGATGTGAAAAAAAACAGGAATATTGAAATTAATATTGAACTTGGTCTGCAAACCGTTAATTATCATATATTAAAAAATATAAACCGGGGACATTCCCTGGCAGAATTTATTGATGCGGTTTTAAAAATTAAGGCAAAAGGATTGAAAACAACTGTACATCTTATACTAAATCTTCCTGAATCTGACATGCTTGATGTTATCGAATCAGCTAAAATTGTCTCTGCCTTAAAAATTGATTATGCAAAGCTTCACTCTCTCTATATTGTAAATGGTAGTGTTTTTGGGAAAAAACTTAAAGAAAATAATATCCATCTCTGTAACAAGGAAGAATATATCTCCCGGGCTGTTCATTTTTTAGAATACCTTGATCCCAAAATTGTCATTCAACGCCTGGTTGCACGGGGACCCAGAGATAAAACTATTTTTGAAAATTGGAATCAGAGCTGGTGGAGTATTAAACAGGAAATAGAATCTGCACTGGAAAAAAGAAATACTCATCAGGGAAGACATTTTGATTATTTAAATGGTAAAGCCTTAAGACTTAGATTCCCATAAATTTATCAGAAATGTTTACCTCGTCCTTGATGATAGCATATTCCTTTCTGCTACCTCAAGCGTTGCACTTCATTATTGAACTGGTGAAATAAATAATTGAAGGATAAAATAAATAAAAATTCTAATATTTCTTAAAATTATTTTATAGTTAGGATTAAATTTTTCTTATGGCCACCCATTAGCTTCAATATCATTTTTCTCATCAGCTACGCTTGTTGACAAGGCAAAAACGAAATGCTATAAGTAAAACATATAAATACCTTAAAATTTATATATGTATTAGAGTTTACCTACAATTATTTTAAGGTGATAAATGCCTCCCGAATTACATAAAGATGTTTTCATAAGTTTTGAACATGATAAAATATGAATATTTAAAACTTACTATTCTCGAAAGGAGTTATCATGGATAAAATAGCCCGGAAAACATTTTAACTATTGCGAAAAATTAGCTCAGTCACTTTGCAACCAAAAAAGGTGGAAAACCATCTGTTAGAATTATCGATATAATGCTTATCGGAAAGTACTGTTTTTATTTTTTAACTTCCAGAGGAAAATCATTTTATAGGCAATTAACATTCACACTTTAATTTGCTATTTGTGGAATGAATAAAGATTTTATTAGTGTTCGATTAGTTGAAGAGCTGAAATTTTGTCGTGGTAGAAAAATTGCAGATAAGATATTTGATTTAAATCTAACTATGGATCAACTGTATCCGGATAAAAAACGCTATATTCTTGAAGGGATTCAATTATTTAAGTGTAAAGGAGAGATCTTTGATCTTTCAACAGAGCCTCCTCTTCGTCAAAGATTTTCTTTTGGCGAAGATAGATTTAATTTAATAGGTGATATTATTGCCAGTCATTGTATTGCATGTGAATTATGTATGGAAACTTGTCCTGTTAATATCATTTCTGAAGGAGAAATTTGTTAAATTGATCGTTCGCATTGCCTGGAGTGTGGTTCCTGCCTCGAAACATGCCCGGAAAAGGCGATTCAATCTGCAAAAGGATTGTAATTTACAAAATACTATACACCGATATTTTTATCAGAATATATAAATATTAGATGCAGTAATAAAAAAAGGATTTAAATATGATTGAGCATGAAAGAATCAGCTATCTTAATAAAAATGGCGAGCAAAAAGGGCAGTATGTCATTTATTGGATGCAGGCATCACAAAGAACAATCTTAAACCATGCTTTAGAATTTGCAATAAGTACAGCCAATCAGCGTTCTTTGCCAGTCATAGTGTATTTTGAACTGATTGACAATTTTCCGGAAGCTAATCTGCGTCATTATTACTTTATGTTAGAGGGTTTAAAAGAGGTTGTGGCGGAGTTAAGCAAATTAGGAATCAAAATGATTATTAACTATCCTCCGGCAAAACAATTCCCTGATCTAATTGAATTATCTAAAAATGCTGTTATGGTCATCACAGATTGCGGATATCTCAATTTTGCAAAAGAATGGCGAAAAAGAATAGCCAAACAATTATCCTGTATGATGATAAAAGTGGAAAGTGATATCGTTATCCCGGTTGAAACTGTCTCTCCAAAAGAGGAATTTACTGCGGGAACCTTTAGGCCTAAAGTCCATCGTTTACTACTAAATTATTTGAAACCATTAAAAATTAAGAAACCTGTACACTCTTCTTTGAATTTTAAAGTGAAATCATTTTCTATTAACAACCTCAAAGCTTGCGTAAATCAATTGTCACTTGATTCATCTGTTCTTCCTTCGAATGATTATCATGGAGGAACAAGTCAAGCAGAAAAATATCTTAATCAATTTATCGAGACAAAGCTTAAAAGGTATGAAACACTTAGTAATGATCCATCACAGGATTATCTTTCAAATATGAGCCCTTATTTGCATTTTGGACAAGTTTCTCCCCTCTATATTGCAATAAGAATAAAATTGGAAACTCCTTTAGAGGCACAAGAAACCTACCTGGAAGAATTAATTATACGACGGGAATTAGCTATTAATTATATTCATTACAATCCGAACTATAACCGCTATGAAGGATTGCCTGATTGGGCATTTAAAACACTTGAAGAACATACTTATGATTTTAGAGAGCATATTTACTCACTGGATGACTTTGAAAATGCTCAAACACATGATCCATATTGGAATGCAGCACAGCGGGAAATGTTAATTACAGGAAAAATGCATGGTTATATGCGGATGTATTGGGGCAAAAAAATATTAGAATGGAGTCCTTCTCCTCGGGAAGCATTTAAGTATTGTCTTTACCTTAATAATAAATATGAGTTGGATGGCCGTGATCCAAATGGATATACCGGAATTGCATGGTGCTTCGGAAAACACGACCGGGCCTGGGGAGAAAGGCCTATTTTCGGTAAAGTCCGCTATATGAATGATAAGGGCTTAAAAAGGAAATTTAATATTGATGGGTATGTTGAGAAGGTTAATCGATTAAAGTAAAATGCTTACAAATTTATAAAACTCCAATTAACCATCTTTTTTTAGTAGAGAAAATTTAAAATGAAAGTAAAAGTTTATTATTTTTCCGGAACGGGTAATTCCCTATATATAGCCAAGAGAATTACAGAGAAGATAAAAGGTGATTTAATCCCGATTGCTTCAATTATAAGTAAAAAAGAAATTAAAGTTACAGCAGAAGCCATTGGAATAATATTCCCAATTTACTATGCTAATCTGCCGAACATTATGACCACTTTTGCTCATAAATTGAGAATTTGTGAATCAACTTATATTTTTGCAGTTTGCACTTATGGTGGAGGAAAAGGTATTGCGATGATTCATTTAAAATCAATCTTGCATCCCAGGAAAATCTCTGCCATTTACGGTATTCATATGTCGCAAAATGCATTTTTTAAGCCATGGGAAAAATATCATAGATTAAATAAAAAAGCTGATTCAATGGTTGAACTGATATGCAATAATATTAAAAACACCAGAAAAGGATTCTTTTCATCAAACAAACTGATTGATTTTATGCAAAGACCACTATATCCTATACTTCGTCCTATGATTATTAAAGGATTGATAAAATTATCCGGTGAACAAGAAAAAAAATCAATTAATGAATTGATATCATTTGCAGATAATAGCTTCAGGAGCAATCAAAAATGTAATGGTTGTGGAGTATGTATTAAGGTGTGTCCGGTAAACAATATTAAACTCATTGGTAAAAGGCCTCAGTGGCAGCATCATTGCGAAAATTGTTTAGCATGCTACAACTTTTGTCCTGAAATGGCTATTGAAACTGAACTGGTTTCGAACAACTACCATTATAAAAATCCGGAAATCAATCTATCAGAAATAATAAAACAAAGTCATCCTGTTTAGAGGTCAAGGAATAATTTATATTTTTTACACTTACGATTCTTAATTTAATTTTAATTGGATATTTGAAAAATCGATGATATGGATTGAAAAAATTCGGAGCGATATAATTATTGTTGAAATCTGGAGTAGGAAGATGATAATAGCAACTGTAAAAATCAAATTGTATGCACCATGGGTGCATTCATTAAAAGAAAAGCGTATGGTAGTAAAAAGCATTATTGCTAAATCAAAAAACAAGTTCAATATTTCTATTGCAGAGGTAAGCGAGCAGGACAGGCATCAAACCATTGTTCTGGGAGTTGCCTGTGTATCTGCCGGAATAAGTCAAGCTGATAACACCATTGATAAGTTGTTGAAATTTATTGAAAAGAGTAATCAGGTAGAGATACAGGAAATTAACCGTGAACAATATTAGTCTTACTAAATAAGAAATTAGGGTTTCAAAAATATTACTTTCCTTTAAAATGTCCGGCTATGAACAAAGCATCAAACATTGTAGGCAATTCATGGAAAATAGCAAAAGTAAAACCGTGACTAGCGGATAAAATTATAAATGGAATGTTGAAAATTGAAGAAGCAATGTATAAACATAACGGAGAAATATTAATGAAATGTAAATATTTCATTCGCAGAGGTGATACTAATTTTTCTAGTAATTAAAAATGTTTTAAAAATGTATTTAACTATTGACATAAAATATGTCAGCTGTTAAGATGACATAAAATATGTCAAAGAGGTGAAGTGCATTGAAGCTGATTGAAGGATTAAGAAATAAAACAATTCTACAGCATTTATTATTTTTAAAGAATATGTCTATCGTTCAGGCTTGCAAAGAATTAAAAATAACTCCACAGCAGTTTTCGGATTGGATAAAAAAACGTCGTCCGATTCCAGTTGAACGTTTAAATATCTTGAAAAATTATTTTAATATCGAATCAACTTTTCTCGTTGATGAAAAATACTATGTAAAAGATATGTCTGCGCTTGATAGGGTTGAGATTGAAATATTGTTCGCATCAAGAAAATTACAAGAAAGTGAGTTAGAAGAAGAAAAAGCGGAATACCAGTATATGGTTGATAAACTTGAAAAAGAAAGAGTATACCAATTTAGAATTGCCAGACTTGCCAGGCTCATCAATACTGATAATAAAAGGACAATTAATATCATTGATCGGGTTATTGATAAATTGGAGAAAAATGATTTTGATTATTTTAATGAATTAATACGGTAAAACATACCAAATGCAAATGAAGATATTCAATAATTAAGTGGAAAAAAATTTACATTAATTACTTACCATATTATTTTACCGGATACATGGGAACAATGGTTAGAATTTTAGCTTGTAACCAGAATCATTTCTTTTGCCATAACCGCGTAAATTGAGCAATAAATTTGTTTAGTTTTTTATGGAAATAATTGAGATATATTAAGATAAAGGAAAATAATAAATGAAAAATACTATAGAATTTTGGGACACAAGGGCTAAAAAATATGATGTCTTGTCTCTCAAAAAATACTCGCAGACCTACAGAGACACGATTGAACTTACCAGGAAATATCTAAAAAAAGCTGATATTGCCTTGGATTATGCATGCGGTACAGGCATTACAACCATTGAACTATCAAATGAAGTTCAAAAAATAATTGCATTTGATGTTTCTGAAGGAATAATTCAGGTAGCAAAAATGAAATCAGAAAAGAATGATATTTTTAATACTGAATTCAAAGTTGCGGATATTCATGAAAAGCAATTTTAAAAAAATACCTTTGATGTTGTGCTAGCTTTTAATATACTTTATTTTCTTGAAGATATGGAGAATGTTATTCACAGGATACATATACTGCTGAAGCCTAAAGGATTTTTTATTTCAGCTACAGATTGCCTGGGAGAGAATAGGTCTATCGATACTTTGATTGAAACAAATATAAAACGTTTGGGATTTATTCCATACATCAGAAAGCTTACTACGGGAGAATTGCAGGGATTATTGAGACAGGAGGATTTTCTATAATTAAAATTGTAATTTATATGAATCTCCGCCCAATCAACACATTGTTGCCAGAAAAAAAGACAAAGAGGAGAAAGCGATCCATGAAGGAAAAGAAAAAAAATAAAAAAGAATTAAAAAAACAATATAAACAAAATATAGAACCGATGGGTGTATTTCAAGTAAAAAATCTTATAAACGGAAAGATTTTTATTGATAGTGGAATCAACTTACAAGGAAAGATAAATGGATGCAGATTTCAACTTACTCTCGGTTCCCATATGAACAAGGCACTTCAAAAAGATTTCAATGATATAGGAATAGATAATTTTGCTTTTGAGGTCATTGATTATTTAAAACCTAAAGAAGATGTGAAAATGGATTATTCCGATGACCTGAAAATGCTTGAAGATATATGGATAGAAAAACTTCAACCTTTTAATAAAAAAGGTTACAATAAACGAAGGCTCACCAGATAAAATAAAGGTTCTACTGCGAAATCGATACGATTTGGGATAATTTAAAGTGTAAAGTATAAACTGATATGAATTAACAGTAAAAAAACAGAGGATTATATATGAATATAAATAATAAAACATTTTTTTGCTCTTGGAGTGGCGGTAAAGATTCCTGTCTATCCTTGTATTATGCAATAAAACAGGGTGGCATACCGAAAAGATTGCTAACAATGTTAGTAGAAGATAGTGAAAGGTCCAGGGTTCATGGATTATCAATGAATTTACTTAAGAAGCAGTCTGAATATTTAAATATTCCACTCACTACACGACACACATCCTGGGAAGAATATGAAAAAACATTTATACAGGCATTAAAAGAAGTAAATAAAAATGGAATTAGAATTGGAATATTTGGTGATATAGACATAGAAGGTCATAGAAAATGGGTTGAAAAAGTATGCAGTAAAACTAATATGGCTTCATATCTTCCTTTATGGAAAAAACCGAGAAAACAGATAGTCATGGAGTTTATTAAGTTAGGGTTTAAGGCAATTATTATAGCGGCAAAAGATGATAAATTATTAGGTAAAGAATTATTGGGTAGAGAATTTGATAAAGATTTATTAAGGATATTTGAAGAAAGAGGAATTGATCCTGCCGGTGAAAACGGTGAATTTCATACACTAGTAACCGAGGGACCCATTTTTAAACATAATATTAAATATAGAATAGAAGAAAAAATCTTATTAAACGGATATTGGTTTCAAAATATATCAATCGAAGAGTAAATATCTTTATCCAAAACCTCTGTACTAAAAAAAGAAAGCTTTGTTACCCAAAGATATGAAAACTAAGCATTGATTTTGGATTTTGTTTTGATTGTTTATAAAATATTTATTTTATCAATTTTATCTCTACAATCATTTCGCGAATTTATATCGGGAAATAATGCATGCGCAAATTTCTTCCTTACCTATTGCTATAATTTTATAGTATAGTAAAACTTATGGGCTGTAAAAAATAAAAAATAAAAAGTTGCAAAAATAGCTGATATCAGATATAGTAAAGTGTTTTTAGGAATGTACAGATTTATATTTATTTGCGAATAGTAAGTTTTTGATTGAATTTGAATTTAGTATGAAAGTTAACCCATAAAAAAACTAACTATTAAATTCGTGCATATAAATATAAAGAAATAAAAAATTAGAGAGGTTTCATAGGGTATAGAAAACCGGTTGCAAATATATTGCAATCTTTTTAAAAAATATGGGGATATTGAAGAATTCTTGAAGTTAATAAAAAGTTGAATATTGGTGGAACAAAGTATGAAACTTAAACCTGGCAAGGCTTTATAGTAAATTCAATAATTTTTCGTTTTTTAAAGTAATAGGCAACATAAACTATAATGTTAACTAAATACTTTAAAATTCACCACCAATGCGTATAACAGTAAGCAACATTTGTGCTGGCTGTAACCAAATTGCTCTTCCGTTGATTCTGCAACTTAGGCGGTCCCCTCTAATCGATAGACGGTTTATAAATCTTCTATTGAGTAAGAATGAGCGAAAATTTTAATTAACTTTAGGAGAAAAAAATATGAAAGATACAATTAATTTTGAGCATCTCGGCTTGTCACAAGGAGTCCTTGATGCTATTCATAAGAAAGGATTTGAAGAGCCAACCCCTATCCAAGCGTTGACAATTCCCGTGATGTTGCGTGATGATACTAATATTATTGCGCAAGCTCAAACAGGTACAGGTAAAACAGCTGCTTTCGGATTACCATTGATAGAAATGATAAATTCCAAAGAAAAAAACGTCCAGGCTCTTATTATCACCCCGACAAGAGAACTTGCTATTCAAGTTTCCGAAGAAATCAGTTCATTAAAAGGTGATTCCGGCATTCAAGTTATTCCAATTTATGGAGGACAATCAATAGATCAACAGCTAAGGCGTCTTAAAAAGGGTGTTCAAATTGTTGTCGGAACTCCCGGTAGAGTCATTGACCATATCAAGAGAAAAACCCTCAATCTCAAAGATATAGAGCATCTCATTCTTGATGAAGCAGATGAAATGCTTAATATGGGATTTATTGAAGATATGGAAGAAATTATGAAACATACCAATCCTCAAAAAAGGACACTCTTATTTTCGGCTACTATTCCTCTAAAAATACAAGTTCTTGCAAAGAAATACATGCCTGATTTTGAATTTATTAAAGTCAAGAAACAACCTCTTACCGTCAGTTCAACAGAACAGATATATTATGAGGTGAAAGCTGCAGATAAATTTGAAGCCCTCTGTAGAATTATCGATATCGAAGAAACTTTCTATGGATTGGTTTTTTGTAGGACAAAAAACGATGTTGATAGTGTCGCAGGCCATTTGATTGACCGGGGGTACGATGCTGATGCAATACATGGTGACATTTCACAGGTACAAAGGGAAAAGACATTAGCAAAATTTAAGAAAAAACAAAGTAATGTTCTGGTGGCAACAGATGTAGCTGCTCGAGGCTTGGATGTTTATAACATGACTCATGTTATTAATTACTCCCTTCCACATGATCCGGAAGCCTATGTGCATCGAATTGGCCGAACGGGAAGAGCTGGTAAACAGGGAACAGCTATCACTTTTATTACTCCGAGCGAGTATAGCAAGTTGATGTTCATCAAACGTAAAGCAAAAACAGATATAAAAAAACTAAAAATTCCTAATGTTGCAGACATTATCAAAGCCAAGAAAAAGAAGATAAACGAAGATATCTTAGCTATTGATAATGAGAATATCGGAGATACTTATTATAATTGGGCTAAGAATCTTCTACAAGACAGTCATCCTACTCAGATTCTAGCTAAGCTACTTAATTATAGCTTTGATGATAAACTTAATCCTGGTCTATACAACGAAATTAAGGATTTATCTGGAAAAAGCAGGAAAATTGAGATGGAAGGTAGAACAAGATTATTTGTAGCATTGGGTAAAAAAGACAAGTTAAGCCCTAGTAAACTGGTAAAATTCATCATGCAAAATACAGGAGTAAAGAATTCTTCTATTGACCAGGTAGAAGTATATAGTGATTTTTCTTTCATAACTGTACCCTTTGAGGAAGCTGAAACTATTTTAAATGTTTTTCAAAAAAAATCAGGAAAGAAAAAATCATTGGTGGTGAAAGCAAAAAAGAAATCTAAATGATTTCATATTAGTTTATTAGATTAAAGTATGAATATTTATTATAGATAATCTAAAACAATGGAAGATGGGAAATGAATACTTAGATGATCAAGAAATTATCCTCTTTAATGGAAAAAATTCTCATTCTCGATTTTTGCGATGCATGACCATTATTTTTCTTGTTGAGTGGTCATTGTTTAGAGAAAAAATCTGAAAAATCCTCCATTGTTTCTTTTTTTTATTGCAGTTATTCCATATTCAATAAGATATAAAATGGGTAAGCAATTTAATTATGTAATAACAGCGATATTATACATGCTTATCAGACTTACTCTTCTTACCACTTTTTTCTTCATGAACATCTTCCAATTGTTTTAGTAAATTAAATCTTCAATAATGTTTAGTGTGTTTTTTTGCTCTTTTTTCAAGTGGAAAATTACTTAAAAAGGAGCGTATATTAAATTATATTTACATCAGCTAAAATTAATTATATTTTTGAATTATAAGAGGAAGATTCCACTCTCTATTCAAATAATGCTTTGCAAGGAGATAGTTATGGAAATTGGTAAAGCGTTATTCCGGTAGAATCCGGTTGTAAAGCTGATTTTTTACTATGCTGGAATAGTATGCACATTTTGAAGGTTTTATCAGAAGCTAAATTTATTTGATTCATCGGGTAGATAAGGATTAGGATTTCGATATTACTTCATTTGAATTTGCTAATGGTTCTTTATGATTACACATACTTGTATGACCTAAAATAATAAGTCAATTAAAAAAATTCCTTTTATGTTAAAATAATAAAATAACATTGAATCAGTCAGAAAGGAAGTTTCATGAATCGACTGGCGAAAAGATTTGTAGTTTCTTTTGTCTTATCGATGATGATTGTTTTTAATTTCAATTCATCAATCTTAATAGGTTATTCTGATTCTGATAAGATTCCAGTTTATGGTTATAAAATAATCCAAGTCTATCCCCATGATACTGAGGCTTTTACTCAGGGATTGGTTTTTAAGGATGGTTTTTTATATGAGGGGACGGGTCTATTTCGAAATTCCTCTCTACGCAAAATAGATCTCGAAAGCGGAAAAGTATTGAAAATAAAAAAAATACCTGATCGCTTTTTTGGTGAGGGCATTACTATTTTTGGAGATAGAATTATTCAATTAACTTGGAAGGGTAATATTGGTTTTGTTTATAATAAAAATACATTCAATTTAACAGATAGGTTTAACTATCCATACGAGGGATGGGGAATTTGTCAAGATGGAAAATATTTGATTGTTAGTGACGGAACATCAACGATTCGGTTTCTTGAACCGGATAATTTTAGGGAAATCAGTAGGATTACGGTTCAAGAAAATGGTACTCCGATAAATAATATCAATGAATTAGAATATGTGAAAGGTGAAATTTATGCAAACATCTGGCAATCTGAATTTATAGCCAAAATTAATCCTTTAAACGGAAGTATCTCTGGATGGATTGATTTAACAGGTCTTTTAAAGATGGAAAATGTGGAGAAAAAAGTTGACGTCCTAAACGGCATAGCCTATGACAGAGAAAATGACCGACTTTTTGTCACTGGAAAGTTGTGGCCATTCGTTTTTGAAATCGAATTAATTAAGTAAAATACAGAAATAAGAATATTTGATATTTGAAATGAGCTTAGTTGGACCATTAGAATATTGAGTAAATCTCAGAATTGTAAAAAAGAAGATAATCCAGGGAGAAAATATTCTTGATAGTTTTTAAAAGAATAGATTGGAGAGAAAAAAGTTAAATAAAGTATTTCCGTTAAAACAAAAATGTATACAAATTAAAAAAACAGAAAATAAAATATTTTACAAATTTTTTGAAAGAAAACCCTCTTGTATACGTATTAATAGTAAATAACTAGTTTCATTTACAGGAGGAAAAAAATGAAAATAAAAAAATCAATCACAGCAGTACTTATTGTACTTGTAGTTTTCTTAGTTACTGGATTAATGATTAGTACTGTACTGGCACAAGAGAACAGCAATGGTCTGCAGACAAATGGTAAAAATAGTGTAAATGGTAATGGCAATAGTCAACAGGGATTAATGCAGCAGCAAAATCGTTCTCAAAATAATGTGCAGAATGAATGCAACGGTGAATGTGAAGATTGTGCTGAAAACAATATTAATGAAAATGCTTTTCAACAGCAAAAGAACAATAATAACCAAAATCAAGGTAATCAGAACAAGATCGGTTGTACAGGAGACTGCGATTCTTGTAATTTAGAAAATCAGAATGAAGGGCAGGTTCAATTTCAGACACAAGCACAGAACCGTGACATGGCTCAGTCTCAAGAGGGAATTAATAATAAAGTAAGAGAGGGAAACGCTTCACTTGCTGATTGTGAATTTTCCTACGAAATCAAGGGTCAGGAACTAAAGACTATGACAATTGAACAAATTGCTGAAAAATGGGAAATCAATTCTAACATTCTTCTAAACGGGATTATAGATACTTTTGGATTAAAAGGGAGCTATAATGATGAAAACCTACTTGATGATTTAAGACAGGAATATCGTTTTCGTCCTGCCGAAATCAAAATGATTGCAGAAACTATAAAATCTAGTATCTAACTAAAACATTAACTTAAAAAAGTGGCCTGATTGAAAATATCCTCAGGCCACTTTACATAATTAATCTTTACCTTCTAGTTAGCTTTTAAAATTTCTTCATTTCAACATGTGTCAGATTTTTATAGAGAGAATGATTTTGACTATGATAATCTTTTACGAGCAATACGGATTGATGGGACTTTAATATTGTCTTGATTTTACCTTCCAGATATACACATTCTTTTTCCGCTAATGTTTTTCCTTCAACAGTACAGACTTCATCTATCCCTGTTTTTTTACATAGATCACCAACCTGGTATTTTATTATTGATTCAACGATAATATGACTACCTCTAAATCGGCCGTCATTTCCGCTAAGACGTAAACCGGTTCCTGCCAAAGCACCGATAATACCGTCACCGGTTCCACCGTGCTCAGAAAGATGGATAGATAATCGATTAGCAAGAGAATAAGCTTCATTCTTTAAAATTTTCTCTTTCTTTGCCCGAATGCCAAAATGAATTAATCTTTCAGGTTCGATTAATTCTTCAGGAAAAACCATACATACGCCCGGATCTGATTTTGGTGCAGATTCTTTTTTAATAAAATCAATAGTTATTTTTTTTACTTTTTCAATATTTACCCTAGGAGTTTCCCCAGAAAAGCACATGACGCTATTATGAGAGGTATAAGGAATTGAGGGATGAACAAATAATTGATGCCGTGTAATATTTTCAGTTAAGCCCCAATTTTTAGTCATGATATATTTCCTGATTTTTTCAAGTAAATGACCTGTTCCCGGCCAATTTTCCTGGTCCGTGTCATCAATCGCTAAAAGATACTTCATCTTGGATTATATATCTCCCTTTCTTAAACGCATACCTTCTCCGTTTAGTATTTTTTCAATATATTCATCGGAGAGTTCACGTTTATAAAATGTACGGTAAAAATATCTGACTTCATCGAACATTTCTATGTCGTGAAATATTTCCGGATAGAGTAGTTTTGCAGTCCATATGATAGCCAATGGTATTTCCAAAGAATTAGGATGCCCCCACCGGGAAACACCATTTGGCATTTTGTAAACCCGTTGGTTTTTAACTGCCTGTAAGCTTGACCATTGTTCATTGGTTAAAATATATTTGTCCACATGTTCTTGGTTAACAAGAATGACTTTAGGATCCCATAATAAGATTTGTTCCAGACTGGCAAAATATTTGTTATCTAAGAATTTTAAATCATTATCAAGAGAGACATTATTGGCCCCAGCAATTTCTATCCATTCCGACGGGACAGTGTTGCGGGCATCTGTTCTGGTTGCTTCATTGACAGAATGAAATACAGTGACTTTTTCAGAGAGGAGTATCATTTTTACCTTTTTTTGTACACGATCAATTGTGTTTTGATAATATTGATTATAATTTTGCGCTTCTTCGTCACAGCCAATGGCTTTTCCAATCATTTCAATGGCATATTGCTGCTCTTTGATTGAATGAAAATCAACCACCAGGTACGGAATGTTTAATTTTTCAACCTGGGCAATATATCCTTCATTTAATGCATTTTCTCCTTTGATAAATAACAAATCGCAATTCGATTTGGCCAGTTCTTCGATATTCAGGTTACTGCTGATACTGGGAACCAGTGCGTTTTTGATGTTTGGATACATATCTGTATATAATACATCTCTTTTCAATCCTTCTACGATAGCAACAATATCATTTCCCCTTCCTAACATAGCAACTGTATGCCCTGAAAAAGCAAAAAGGCATCCTATTTTTTCCACAGTTTGAGGTATTTTTACTTCTCGGCCGATACAATCAATTATTATTTGGTCTTTTGATGGACTGTTTGTATTTGCAAATATTTCACTTATGAGAAGAAAATTGAAAATAATACATAGAAAAAGCATACAAAGAGGTAATCGAAATATTTTTTTATTCATTTTAAAAGCACTCCTGTTTTATTAATGGTTTTAAGAGGGATAATGTATTTTTGCATTGAAGAAGGTTTAAGTTGATAATCGACAATTCGACAATCAATATTGAAAACTTTTTTAACATGTTCTTCTGATATAACTTCACAAGGATGGCCAAAAACAGCGAAATTTTTATGATTCAACATGGCGGCTATTGTGTTTAATCCATTGTTTTCAAAATAAAATGCATGGTTGAGGTGGTGAGTCGCCAAAAGAACAGATAACTTATCTTCTTTAACAAGACGTCGAATTGCCTCTAATACTATCAGGCTGTTCTGAAAATCAAGATGAGTGGTTGGTTCATCCATAATCATCAAATCTGACTGTTGGGCTAAAGCCCGGGCAATCAATACCAATTGCCCCTCTCCTCCGCTTAGTTCGGTATAAGGCCTCTCTTTTAGATGAGTAATGCCTACTTTATTGATAGCATCTCTTGCAATATGAAGATCATTCAGGCCGGGAGAGGAAAAGATGTTATTGTATGCAGTCCTTCCCATTAAAACGATTTCTTCTACGGTATAAGGAAATGTTTTTTTATGGATTTGCGGGACGTAAGCAATTTTTTGAGCAATGTTTTTTGAGCTCAATTGACTGATATCCTGATTTAGAAGTGTTATTTTCCCATCATTTAAAGGTAAAATTCCCATAATACAATCCAATAAAGTCGTTTTTCCTGAGCCATTTGGACCAATTAAGCAAAAAATTTGACCTTTAGCCATTTGAAGATTGATATTCTCTAAGACATTATGGTGATTATATGCAAAAGATACTTTTTTTAATTCAAGAAAAGACATTTTACCAACCTTTCCCTTTTGTCTTTTTTAACAGGTAGATAAAAAACGGACCACCGATTAAAGCAGTTAAAATACCCAAAGGAATTTCCGCACTGATAAGAGAGCGGCTTAAATTATCAACGAAGATCATAAATACAGCTCCAAGTGACAAGCTTGCAGGAATAAGGATTCGATTATCATTACCGATTAACATACGACCGATATGGGGCATGATCAATCCCACCCAGCCGATATTGCCGCTTACACTTACAGCTCCGGCAGTTGCCAAAGTAGCACATAACACGGTGATAATTTTAACAAGAATATGATTAACACCCAGAGTTCTTGCCTCCTTGTCTCCCATGGACAATACATTGATTTGCCAGCGAATAGCGATTAATCCAATGATACCAATAACAATCGGAACAAAAGAGATATAAATATCTCGATATCTTGCATTAGCAATGCTCCCCATCAACCAAAATGTAATGGATGGTAATTTTTCGAAAGGATCTGCAATAAATTTTACAAAAGATACCAGGGCTGAAAATATCGATGAAACGACAACGCCACCAAGTACCAGCATGATAGTCGGAGTAGAGCGATATATCCGTCCGATTAAAAAGCTCATCGATACTGCCAAAAGCGCAAAACCAAATGCAAAAAAATATACCATATAATTTTGGCCATATATGATAATTGCTAATGCGGCGCCAAAACTGGCGCCAGAACTGACACCTAAGATTCCTGAACTAACCAGAGGATTACGGAATAATCCCTGAAAAGCAGCGCCACTGATAGCAAGACTGCCTCCAACCATTGCGCCTAAAATAGCCCGGGGCAAACGTATTTGCATGACAATGGTATTAAAGATCTCAGGATAATCTTGATAGCTTTGATGGCTTAGTCCATGTTTTAATACCTTTAAGATATCCGAAAAAGATAATGGATATCTACCGATAAAAAGTGAATAAAAAATTGCAATGATCGGTAAAACAGCTAATATAACAAGAATCATTTGATATTTTTTTTCTTTTAAGATAGAACCAATGATTTTACATTTATTATTGGGCACAAAAATACATCCTGTTGAATTATTTAATGATATCCAAAGGCACAAAATTAATTTTAACCTGTTTTTCTAATTTTATGCCATTTTTTGATTCCAATTCCGAAGCAATAGTCAATTGAAAAGTCTTTCCCGGTTCAAGAGGTTTCTGTGAAATAATTTTAATGATATGCCTTTTTTCTCTGTCAATTTGGTCATCAGCCATTTGAATTTCGATGGGGATTATTCCCTGTTCTTCGTTGAAAAGAGAAAAACACTTTTTGTTGTTTTCATTTACCATTATATTGACGACATTTTTACTAAAGAACAACTCAATTTCAGTTGACCTGACACCTTCTTCGTTCAGCGCATCCAACAAGCGATATCCTTGAACAAAAAGGGAATTCTTGCCGTTGCCATCTTTGTCTGCACTCACGGGGAAGCTCAGCGCAAAGAAAAGGATGATAAAAAATAAAAGAAATAAATAAGATTTTAAATTTTTCGTTTTTAAAAACATAGGAAGCCTCCAAAAAAATATTGTAAAAAAAATCCTGTACGTTTTCCCCGTACAGGACCAAATGATTTCTTCTTTCCAAATACGGGGGGCTCAGCAATTTCTTGCGGAACCTATCGGTTAGCTTTCATAGGAATGTCCCTTAGAGCGGCTAACTCGAAGAAATTTTACATGATTTATTTTCATTAGATTATAACTTATTCACAGTAGTATTTCAAATGAAATTTTTCACAAATGATTTATTAGGTTTAAGATAATTTAAAAATGCTCGCTAAATTATAAAAAATTCTATCAATGAAAATAATTAATACTATTAGAATAAAATATATTATTTTTTTTCGATTTTCTTAAAATACACATGAATCTCAGTAAAATAAAATGTTTTATATAAAGAATTATCAAAAAAAAGGGAATTGCTATTATTACGCAGTAGATAAATATAGAGTTTTCTCATCCTATTTATATTTTTAACAAACATCTCTATGCACTTGATCGGCATGAAATCCTTTAAGTAATGATGACAAGATGTACCCTAATTATTGTTTTTACCATAGTTTACAACTCATCATTGAACAATAACTCTTTTAAACTGAATGGCTCAGAACATGAAAGAAATAAGTAAATATTTGAGGTGATTAAAGATGGATAGTCTAGAGAACAGGCTAAAATTCTCTGCCAAAAATAAGCCGCTAGTCTCCCTAGTGTTGTGTGGTGAAGCCGGACAGGGAATACAAACAGTTGAAGGTCTATTGACCCGTATTTTTAAATTGGCAGGCTTTAACATTTTTGCTACTAAGGAATATATGTCCAGGGTAAGAGGAGGAAGTAATTCTACTCAAATTATTATTTCCTCTATGAAAGTATCTGCTCCGCTCCACCATATAGATATTTTAATTCCACTGGATGAATTTGCCATACCGCACTTGAAAGAAAGGATTAATAACAATACCATAATTCTGGGAGATAAAGAAAAAATATCACCAGAAAGGGAAATTACGGATATTCCTTTTACAAAGGTAGCTCAAGAAATAGGGAATCCGATTTATGCAAATATTATTGCTGTGGGAATCATAACTGCAATTTTTAAAATTGATCCGAAAATTCCCCTTGAATATACTCGCAAACGTTTTTTTAGTAAGGGAGAAAAAATAATTCAAGGGAATGTGAAAGCAATTAAAAAAGGATACGAAATTGCTACTGATTTGGTAATAAATAAAAATATTTCCAAACTTCAAATACCAGGTCCAAATTCCAAACAGAATATCAAAGATGAAATGATTTTTAACGGCGCTGAAGCAGTTTCGCTGGGTGCAATCTCCGGGGGGTGTAATTTTGTTTCTGCCTATCCGATGTCCCCATCAACCGGCGTATTAACTTTTCTTTCGCAACAGTCAAACAATTTCAATATTATTACCGAACAGGCTGAAGATGAAATTAGTGCCATCAATATGGTACTGGGTGCCTGGTATTCCGGGGCACGCGGAATGGTAACCACCTCCGGGGGAGGACTTGCTTTGATGGAAGAGGGAATCAGTCTATCTGGAATGTTGGAATTACCAGCAGTAATACACCTTGCCCAAAGGCCGGGACCAGCAACGGGTTTGCCTACAAGAACAGAACAGGGAGACTTGGAATTGGCACTATATTCCGGTCATGGAGAGTTTCCCAGGGTAATTTTTGCACCTGGAGGACTTCAGGATTTATTTTATCTTACCGAACATGCATTTAACATAGCCGATAAATATCAAATTCCGGTTTTCATACTAACTGATGAATATCTTATGGATACTTATTACAATACCCAAGCATTTAAGTTGAATAAAGGTAAAATCAAAGCATACATCTATAAAACAAAAAAAGATTACAGAAGATATCGGTTTAATAAAAACGGTCTATCAAAAAGAGGAGTGCCCGGCTGGGGAAAAGGATTTGTACTTGTTGACAGTGATGAACATGATGAATGGGGAAGGATTACAGAAGATAAGGACCTAAGAATCAAGATGGTGGAAAAAAGGTTAAATAAAATAAATTACATAAAGCATGACGGAATTGCTCCTGAATTTATTGGTAATGAAAATTATAAAACTCTTATAATTAGCTGGGGCTCTACTTACCATATTCTAAAAGATGCATTGGAGTATATTGATGATGATAAAGTTGCTTATCTATATTTCAGACAGGTCTATCCTTTACCTACAGGAATTGAGGACTATTTAAAAAAGGCTGCTAAACTTATAATAGTTGAAAATAATGCTACTTCACAATTCAGTAAATTATTGAAACTCCATACCGGTATTGAAATAAAACATAAAATCCTAAAGTATAACGGATTACCGTTTTTTGCTGATGAGCTTGCAAGCAGGTTAGATAAAATCACCAATGAAAAGGAGGTTGTTAGATGAATAACATTTTCAACTTAGATGAAAAGAATATGGACATTGCCTGGTGCCCCGGATGCGGTAATTTTGGTATCCATAAGGTTTTAAAAACAGTCCTGGCAGAATTAGATATATTACCGGAAAATCTGGTTCTGGTTTCGGGAATCGGACAAGCCGCAAAAATGCCTCAATATATTAGGACCAATATGTTCAACGGATTACACGGTAGATCAATACCAGTTGCAACGGCAATAAAAGCATGCAATCCCGAATTGACAGTTATTGCAGAAGGGGGTGATGGTGATATGTACGGAGAAGGTGGAAATCATTTTATCCATGCTATCCGCCGAAATCCGAATCTTACTGTTATTGTCCATGATAACATGGTCTATGGTTTAACTAAAGGACAAGCCTCTCCTACCAGTCAGATGGGCTTTAAGACGCCCGTCCAGGTCACCGGAGTACTTTTAGAACCATTTAATCCGCTGGCAGTTGCCATAGCACTGGATGCATCTTTTGTAGCAAGAGCATTTATTGGTGATGAGAAACAAACTTCTGAAATACTTAAAGAAGGAATAAAACATAAAGGTTTTGCCCTGATAGATATTTTCCAACCTTGCGTTACATTTAATAAAAAAAATACATATATATGGTTTAAGGAGAATACTTTTTATTTAAAAGACCATGATTACTTGAATCGTCTAAAAGCATTTGAAATGGCAATACAGACAGAAAAATTCCCATTAGGGATTTTTTACAAACATCCCCAAAAAAAGGCATTTGAAGAAAATTTAGAGATTTACAAGACCAATAAGACTCCCTTGGTTAAAAGAATTTATGATAGAAAAAAATTGGAAAATATAATCAATACCAAGAGATAAGTTTTTCGAATTCAAGCACTGAATAAGTTATATATCAGAATTCAGTGCTTGCGATTAAGGAGATGGGAAAAATGAAAAATATTTTTATTGTTTTTGTCATTGTATTTTGTCTCTTACATATAAATATCAACCTGATTCAGGATAAGAGTTACTTAAATGTTGTGAATGCTGATACAGACCTGCAACCTGAAAAAAATACTCCACTTATCGATTTAAATATGCCAGCGAACATCGAAATTGCAACTTTTGCCATGGGGTGATTTTGGGGACCGGATAGTTTATTCGGTGTTTTACCAGGAGTCATCCGAACGCGGGTGGGATATGCTGGTGGAGAGAAAATAAATCCGACCTATTATAATCTGGGAAAATATAGTGAGACCATACAAATTGAATATGATCCGGTTAAAATAAGTTATACAGAGTTATTGCATCATTTCTGGGATAACCATAACTACAGACTGAAATCTGCAAGCCGACAATATATGTCAATTATCTTTTATCACAATCCCAAGCAAAAAGAATTGGCAATTCAATCACTTGAAGAACAGGAAATGAGATTTAACACTAAGATAGTTACTGAAATTATTCCGTTCAAGAATTATTACCTGGCAGAAAATTATCATCAAAAATTCCGACTACAGCAGTTTAAAGAATTAAAAGAGCATTATACAGAGATATATCCGGATTTTGCCGATTTAATAAACTCAACAGCAGTTGCCAGGATAAACGGATTTATTGGTGGGTATGGTACTTGCGAGCAATTAAAAAAAGAAATCGATACCTATGAATTAACTGAAACTCTAAAAAAATTTCTACTTGAAAAAATTTGTGAGAGTTAATGTTAAATAATAATTTCATTATAAATCGATTAGCTGTGGAATCAATAAATGCTCAAGCGAAAGGAATGATTCTAAGATGTTAAACATTGCAAGTACGATACGTAACATGGACAATTTAAATCCATTATTGGAAGCGTTAATTTCAGCTGACTTATTAAATAAACTCAAAGAATCAGGTCCGTTTACATTATTTGCACCTGATGATGAAGCATTTACCAGACTCGATCCGATTATCGTCGCAGATTTAATAAAAGATATTCCCGGTTTAAATAGAATTCTTCTCTTCCATATGACAAATAGAAGATATTCTCTGGTAGATTTAATAGGAATGGATACTATATCCTCGATGGAAGGCAGTGATATTTTTATTAAGACAAGTTACCATAAGGTGAAAATAAATGACGCTTTTATTATAGAAGAAGATATTGAATGTAGCAACGGGATGATTCATATTATTGATTCGATGATTTTCCCATCCGTTGTAGAGTTTTGATCTTCGAATGTGGAAAATGTGGAGAATTACATTATTTTTCTGTAATCGAACTATGCAACCAGAGTTATATTTGTGTTATGTAAAAAAAATTAAGAAATAGGTCTTAAAAATGTTGATTTAGAGAATATATATAAGTAGAATAGTAATAAGAAATTTGAAAAAAGAATAACTATTTTCTAAAAGTTGATAAAGGCAAACTATCCGAAAGGATAGGACGCAAAGTTATGGGCCTAAGATAATCAATCGATTACTACGGCCGCCAGACCACCGACTTTTTTTGTGTTGTTATAAAACTTTTAAAAATACCTTTTTCTTTCGGTGAATTTCTAAATCATTATATTCATTTTTCAATAAAAAAAGGAGGTAGAAAAATGAAAAAAAATTTTAGTTTTTTATTGTTGATAGCAATAAGCCTTATTTTTCTCACAGGGTGTGTCACCGAATTGGTCGTTCCGGAGAATGGAATAAGTCTTCAAGGATCGGAAGGTGGTGAAAATCCCGTTGTAGGGATAGGTTCTGAAAAGGGAACCCTCAAACTTTACCTGACCAATAGCTCCGGGGGCTATAAAGACCCTCCGGGAAGTTTTGATGAAGAATATCTGGAAATCAATATCAGTATTTCCCGGATAGAAGGACATATTGCGGACGATGAAGAGGGAGAGGTAGAGGTAGAAAAGGGTGATGGTTATTGGGAAACATTGATGAATTGGGAACCCGGTTATGAGATTGATCTGATGGATATCGAAAATGTATCGGTCTTGTTGGCCTCGTTAAACCTAGAATCCAATAAATATACCCAACTTAGAATCTTTTTTGATGGAGATGTCGACCTGGTTCTGGAAAGGGATGGAGAAGTAGTAACGGAGAACCTGGACATTCCCAGCAGTGACCAAACCGGAATTAAGCTTAATCATACCTTTGAAATCGTGGAAGGCATGCTTACCAAACTGACTATCCTTTTTGATGCCGAACAGTCCGTGGTCAAAAAAGGAAACGGCGAATACCTGCTGAAACCAGTCATTGAGCTTTCCTCGGAGACTTATTCTAATGAAGGTTTTGCCGAAGAAATAGGTTTTGGTTCTATTTCCGGAAATGTGTCTGCTTATATAAGCGAAGAGGGCGCTCTGGTATTAACGGGTATAGGCGGAGCGAGTATAGAGCTTACCGGTGGTACTTATATTTTTACGAATACCACTACAACTTTAAGTGAGATAGGATTAGAAGGGAATTTTAGTCTGGATAATGTTCCTTCTGGCAGCTACACTTTGAATATCAATGCAGCAGGCTTTGACCAATACTCTGAAAATATTGAAGTTACAGCAGGTTCGAATACTGATGCTAACATCATATTTCTATCTGGAGGAGTTTTCGGAACGGTAAAAGAAACCGGAAGTGAATCAGTGTTTATCGAAGGGGCAATAGCAGCTTTTTCTCTGACTGGTGGAGATGTTTTTAATATTTCTACTAGTGCCGATGAGAACGGCGAATTTATCATTGAACAGCTTCCTACCGGAACTTATGATCTTTTTATATCAGCCGAAGGTTATGATGATTATAGCAAAACAGGCATTATTCTAA